>Ga0209777_10000056_pt1 | contig 183622 bp, 159 predicted proteins | sample FrelakmetHBP12HB_FD_187147 | JGI IMG/M metagenome (GOLD analysis project Ga0209777, IMG submission 187147) | Freshwater lake sediment microbial communities from the University of Notre Dame, USA, for methane emissions studies -HBP12 HB (SPAdes)... | ecosystem: Environmental > Aquatic >...
TCGTCTCATCTTGAATGGGCTTTCCTTTCTGGGCTTTGGGGCGCTAGACACTTCCCAAAAAACAGAAAGAGAGCCCATTTTCAACACAATCCTCGCATCTCAGCCAAGAAAGTTTGCCGGATCAGGGTTAGTAACCGGATTGGTCCTGTGATCCTCGCCACATCCAAGGCAGAGCCATGTCATCAGTAGGACAGTTGCCACGGTTCTTGTCGCGGATGCGGCCAAGCTCTTCTCTCCCTCTCCCGCTAGGGATCATGTGCTGGAGTGCGTCGCCGGGGATCGCGGCGACTCTGAATGCGCGCCATAGATTCTACCACTCCGCCGCCAACCACTCCAGCGATTCACGTGGGGCCGCATGCAGTGCCTTCGTAGGCTTCTCCAAGAGGCTACGCTTACGCTTGCGTCGAGCAGCGAGGAGGGCCGGGTGGCAAGGGATTGGTTCGGGGTCCCGATTCAACCGGGCCGTCAAACCGCTTCTTGGTCTTCCTACTGGTATAGGGCCTTGATAGCTCCCCACGTCGTCTTCCGAACCGGGGTCGGCTGCTCATAGGAATAGAGCTGGTAGGTTTCATCCGAGAGGTATTGCGCCTCGCCGACCTGGTCAGCCCACCAGTCGGTTGTGTTATCTTCCCGAGTCGATCTAAATGCTCCCGTCAACGTCCGGTTCGGGGGGAATCCCGGGGGCATTGTCTGACCAATACCGAATACGTGAAATGTCCCGGCCGGGACAGTGAGGTCAGTCTCCTCGTAGACACGAAAGGCGATCACAAAGGACCCCATCAACGTGGTGTCCGGCAACTGATAGTTGTAGACAGTCTGGGACCATTCCTTGCCGACATACAATGGCGCGTCGAGAATCTTGATGCTCGGTCTGTAGAGATATCCCCAGCCTTCGGAGGAGATGAAGAAGCCCCACACATTGACATCTCCGTCGGGATCGGTCGTCCAGTAGTTCTCCAATCCCTCGTTGTAGGTGCTGTTCTCATACCGGATCACCCACACATCCGAGCCCCATATGGAGACAGTCCCCGTGACATGGTGCGTCTCCTCCGCTCCAAGTGAACCTTGGTAAACCCACCGGTTGCCGGTGGCGAGGGGAAGATAGTCCTGGGAGAGCGCCACTCCCTGGGAGGCGAAGATAAGGATGGGGACGAGCAACCACGCGTACTTCATAGGTCCTCCTAGGACGCCCCGGCTGTCACATGAAGAAAGTACTCGGGATTCTACCGGTGTCGGGCCCGGGACCTGCCCCGAGACTTCGACCGTATCAAGTATACCAGGCCGCCACCCTATTGCGGGGAATAAGTGCCCTGAGGTTTCGCATTCCGACACGAGTGCGACAGCGGGCTGCAAGTCAGAACCTGGGCCTTCCAGAATCTTTTCTCGCGTGCTGTGATTGCGGTCACCTCGCGCGATACGGATCGCTCGTTCGTAAAGCGTTGCGTCTGGTACCCCAAGGCCAACCGCGTCGTTCACCACTTCGCGGGAGAACGGAGAGCGCGAGAGAGTTTGGCCCCTCACCGATGCGAATTCCCAGGGTTGGTTCCGGTCGCGATCGCAACGGTTTCAAACCAGAGAATCCGTCTCGCGTCAACGCCCTCGCAAACCCGCGCACCCGTGCGGACAACAAGAGCCCCAATGGCCTTCACCACCAGGGCTCCGTCAACCACTCTCGGCCGCTTACGCTCGCAGCCTGCGATTCTGGCTCCCCAGGTTGGACGAGAAACTGCACCCTTGCGGTTAACGCGTGACCATGCGCCCCCGCCCGCCCTCGAGTCCCCAGTGTTACGGCCGCCCGAGATCGCCCGCCAGCCGAAGCTTCTCCTCGACTTCCCGCAGGACGCTTCGCGGGAGCGGCTTCAGGGCGCGAACGAAGCGTTGATTGTCAATCGCGCGACTCTGGTCGATCATGACTTCGCAATCCTGGCTGTTTCCGGCGATGTGTTTGGGGAGGAAGACACGCAGGACGCTCTCTCCGGCGAGCCTAGTCGTGCACGGCAGAATCCAGGTGGAAGGATGCTCGGCCTCGTTGAGCAGGTCGGTCTGGACGACCAAGACGGGCCGGGTCCTCCCCGGTTCGGTCCCTGAGCGAGGATTGAGATCGGCAAGGTAAAGAGTCCCGCGCCGGATTCTCATCGATCGTCCAGACCTTCGGAGGCGAGATGATCGAGCTCCTCCAACTCCGATGCAAGGGATGCTCGCGTCGAGAGCGAAGCACGGCGGAATGCTTCCCGCAGACTTTCGCGGTCGGTGGACTCCTTGAGAAGCCGAAGGCCACGGCGGACGACTTCGACCTTGCTCTTGGCCTTGAGCTTCTTCTGCAGGGCCACCACGAGCTTCAGCTCCTCCGGCGGGAGCGTGATGCTGGACTTGGTATTGGCTTTCATACCCGAATCATACTCGCCAGTCTCACCGTCGGTCAAGGGCGATCCCGGAGCCGCCGTACCGGCCGTCCCCGGATTCCCCGAGAACACATCGCCTTCATCCGGCGCATTGTCGGCGACCTCCTCGGGCAAAACAGACCTGGCGCACCTTCATCAACAACCACTCGAAGCAGGTCTGGGCCTGCGACTTCCTGACCCAGTACACGGCATTCTTTGCCGTCGTCTACGTATTCGTGATCATGGAGGTCGGGTCGAGGCGTTTCGTCCACGACAACGACGGGATCTTCGGGCAGTTCGGACGGCCAGTGAGGGTCGAGTACGTCCGCTACTACAACGGGGCTCGGCCGTCGCAGGCCATCCACGCGATCCCGGATCCGTATCCGGAGCTGAAGGTGCCACCGCCAACGGCCGGGCGACTGTTCTCGCTGCCGGTCCTCGGCGGCGTGTTTCACGATTACCGCCTGGCGGCGTAGACCTGCGTTCCACAGCAGAGCGGCGGGCGAACCGCCGCACTCCATCCCGGCTGTGGTAGACTCACTCTGAGCGAAGGTTCAAAGCCTGGAGGTTGTCGAGATTCCCAAGTCCCCTGAGAGCACTGCCCGAAAGGTTGAGAAGGCCGTCCTGGTCGGTCTCGACTCCACCGCGATGGTCGAGGATTCCCTGAAGGAGCTCACCCTCCTCGCCGACACGGCCGGCGCGCAGGTCGTCGCACAGGCAATGCAGCGCAGGGCGGCCCTCGATCCCGCCATGTTCCTGAGCCGCGGCAAGCGCGAGCAGGTCAGGGATCTCCTCGCGATGCACGAGGCCGGGCTCCTGATCTTCGACGAGGACCTGAGCCCGGCGCAGGCGCGCAATCTCGAGAAGGACCTGCAAGTCCGGGTCATCGACCGGACCGAACTGATCCTCGACATCTTCGCGCGGCGCGCGCGCACGCGCGAGGCGATGCTGCAAGTCGAGCTGGCGCAACTCGAGTACACGCTGCCCAGGCTCACGCGGATGTGGGAGCACTTCGGCCGGCTCGGCGGCGGGATCGGGACGCGCGGGCCGGGCGAGACCCAGCTCGAGGTCGACCGACGCCGCGTGCGGAAGCGGATCCGCATGCTCAAGGACAAGCTCGAGGGGGTGGAGCGCGAGCGCGAGGCGCAACGCAAGGGGCGAACGCGTTTCTTCCGCGCCGCCCTCGTGGGATACACGAACGCGGGGAAGTCGACGATCTTCAACGGCCTCACGCGCGCTGGCGTCCTTGCCGAAGACAAGCTCTTCGCGACCCTCGACACGACGACGCGGGCCGTCGGCCTGAGCGGCGGGGAGCAGCGGATCCTGGTCTCGGACACGGTCGGGTTTATCCGCAAGCTGCCGCACCACCTCGTCGCCTCGTTCCACGCGACTCTCCTCGAAGTGCGCGAGGCTGATCTGATCCTTCACGTAGTCGATGCGAGCCATCCATGCCACGAGGACCAGATGCGCACGGTCGAGCAGGTCCTGGGCGAGATCCTCACGCGAGAAGCCCCGCGCCTGATCATCCTGAACAAGGCGGACCTTCTTATCGACGAAGCGGCCGTCCATGGGCTGCGCGTCCGGCATCCGGGAGCGGAGATCATCGCGGGGTGCACGATCGCCGGGATCGCGCAGCTTCGCGAGCGGCTCGCGGGCGAGCTTGCCGAGCACAGCGGGCGCGTGGGAGGCTGATCGCCGCCGCGGTCAATGCCCGGTTCGCGGCCGAGACCGGCGCATCTATTCCCGCCCGCGCAACCGAATCTCGCGAAGCTGTCGGAGTCGGTCCCTCGAATAGAAGACGCAATCGCTCTGCGCGGCGTCGCCGATGCTGACGTCCCTTGCGAGGTCCTTGCACGTCGGGGCGCCGCAGAGTCCGCAGTCGTAGCCCGGCAGCTTCTCGAGGATCGCCTCGGCCTCGCGCACCAACCGGACCCTCTCGCTCAGGCTGACGGCGGAGCCCGCGACGCGGCGGGGCCGGATGGGTCGCTCGAGCAGGAAGTCCTCTTCGGGATAGCGCCTCTCGACCTCCGCGAGGGTCTCGGGGTCCATGTCGGGGAGCTTGCTGATCATCGAGTTGAACTTGCTCTGCGTGACGTAGACATTGCCGACCGTCAGATTCCCACCCGTGCAACCGCTCCAGCAGCTGTGGGCCTCGACGAACTCGACGTTCCGCAGCCTGCCCTTCTCGATGTCGTCGAAGACCTGGGTGATGTTGGAGATGCCGGTGACCTGAAGATACCGGTGGGAAGATATGATGCGACTCAGGCCGTCGCCGAGGCACGAACGCAGAAATGCGGCGTTCCGGATGGTCCTCGCGCACGACGGCCGGTCCGGAATCGCCCTGATCACGTTCGTGCTCGCGACGATGGCATTGTACACGTCGGAGATTCCCAGGGTGCCGTCGAGCGTGCTCTCCACCTCCTCCGCAGGGTGGATGATGGAGATCGTCTTGGCCTGGCACGGCGTGATGTGGATGGCTGCGATCTCGTTCGGGGAGATGTCGAGTTCCCGGGAGAATCGGCGTTTGATCTCGCGACCGGCGATTTCGCGGGGCGGCTGGACGCAGATCAGTTGATCCACCATGCGCGGATACGACACCTGCACGAGCCGGACCACCACCGGGCAGGCGACGGAGATCAGCGGGAACGGCCCCTTCCAGTTCTCCACATAGGCCTTGATCGCCCGGTCCACCAGGCAGATCTCCACCGCAAAATCCCAAACTGCGTCGAACCCCAGCATCAGCAGCCCTTGTACAATGTGGTCGGGCGTGATCCCGGTCGGGAACTGTCCGAAGAGGACCGGTGAGGGGACAGCGACCCTGTACTTGAACCGACTCAGGTCCTTGACGGACCACGTCGTGGCCGCGATCGCGCCGGACGAGCAGGCCGGCAGGCAGCTCCCGCAATCAATGCAGTGATCCGGGGCGAATCGGGCCTTTCCTCCTCTCACGCGGATCGCGTGGGTTGGACAGGCCCGCATGCAGGACAGGCACCCCCGGCACTTGTCCTGCTCGATCCTGAACCCATGGGTGAAATCGCTCATGGGGCGCCATCCGCGGGTCGGCTACTCATTGGCATCCATTCGGATCATCGCGAAGACCCTCGTGCCCCTCCCTACCTCGGACTCCAGCGCGAACTGGTCGGAAGTCTTCCGGATGTTCGGCAGGCCCATGCCATATCCGAAGCCCATCTCCCGCATCTCATCGGATGCGGTCGAATAACCCTCCTGCATCGCGAGCGCGAGGTCGGGGATTCCCGGTCCCTCATCGACGACCTCGATCGAAAGCGCTTCCTCGGTCAATGTGAAGGTGACTGTGGCCCGGACCGCGTACATCACGACGTTCATCTCCGCCTCGAACGTGACGACGCCCGCGCGCATGATGATGTCCGGGTCCATCCCGATGTCCGTGAGAATCGCCTTGATTTCCGCGGACGTGTCTCCGGCTTTGTCGAAGTCCAAGCCATGCACTTCGAAGGTCTTCCGGAGGAGCACGTCGGCGGCCATGCTAGATCGAGCCTCTTAAGCCCCGGTCGCGCAGGATCCCGCAGCAATCGAACATCCCCAGTGTCGTGGCCAGCAGCACGAGCTTCTTTTGACGGGCGAACTCGATTGTCTTGTCGCTCGGACGAACGCCCCGCACGTACACGATCCCGGCGAGATCCGCGACGTGCGCTGTCCGCACCGATTGGATGTTGGCGAGGCCAGTAAGCAGGAGCGCGCGCCGGCACAGCGCGGACAGAACGGCGCTCATCCCGTCGGAGGCCACGATGTCCGTGACCTCGATGTCCGGAAGGTCGCCGCCCGTAAGCACATCGCAATCCAGAACGTCCCGGATCGCGGCCAGCGTCATGGACACGGCTCTCGGCTCGTTCATCGATGGGGCTCCGTTCCTCTCGTTCCAATCATCCGCAAGCGGTACAGCCCGCGAGCGGGATCATCCCAACAGGGTCTCGTGGATGGACCGCGCGGCCTTCCGCGCCGCCCCCATCGCGCTGATCACGGTCGCGGCGCCCGTAACAACATCCCCGCCGGCCCAGATCCTCTCGCGGGACGTGCGCCCCGTCTCCTCGTCGGCCACGATGTTCCCCTTCTTGCCGATCTCGAGCCCCGGCGTGCTCATGGGGATCAGTGGGTTCGGGCTGTTTCCGATCGCGCAGATCGCGGCGTCCGCCCTCATCCGGAACTCCGACCCCGCGATCGCCACGGGCCGGCGACGGCCCGATTGATCCGGCTCGCCCAGTTCCATCCGCAGGCACTCGATCTCGGTGAGCCAGCCGTCCTCGTTCCCGAGAAGCTTCGTGGGGAGTGTGAGGAAGTCGAAGATCACCCCTTCCTCCTCGGCGTTCTCGACTTCCTCGAGTCTTGCCGGCAACTCGGTCCGGCTGCGGCGGTACACGATATGGACCTCGTCGGCGCCGAGTCGAAGCGCCGTGCGGGCCGCGTCCATGGCGACGTTCCCGCCCCCGAATACGGCGACCTGGCCGGCCCGCTTGAGCGGCGTGTCGTGCGCCGGAAAGCGGAAACCCTTCATCAGGTTGCAACGCGTCAGGTATTCATTGGCCGAGTAGACCCCGTTCAAGTTCTCTCCCGGCACATCCATGAACCAGGGGAGGCCCGCCCCGGCCCCGACGAACATCGCATCGAACTCCGTGAGGAGGAGATCGATCCTCCTCGTCTTCCCGACGATGAAGTTCACGTTGAGCTTCACGCCCAGGCTCCTCACGTATTCCACCTCACGACGGACGATCGCCTTCGGAAGACGGAATTCGGGGATGCCGTAGGTCAGCACGCCACCGGCGTCGTGCAGGGCTTCGAAGATCGTCACGTCGTATCCCAGGAGCGCGAGATCGCTTGCCACCGTGATCCCCGCGGGACCCGAGCCGACGACGGCGATCTTCTTCCCGTTCGGAGGCGCGATTTCCGGCCTCTCGATCCCGCCGCCCGCGGCCTCCCAGTCGGCGAGGAAGCGCTCGAGCCGTCCAATGGCGACGGGCTCGTGCTTCTTCCCCAGGATGCACACCTTCTCGCACTGCTCCTCCTGCGGACAGACGCGTCCGCAGACCGCGGGAAGGGCGTTTCTCTCCTTGATCTTCTTGATCCCCCCGCTGAAATCACCCTCGACGATCAGTTGCACGAACCCGGGGATGTCGATGCCGACCGGGCAACCCTCGACGCAGAGAGGTTTCTTGCAGCTCAGGCAGCGGGACGCCTCCTCCCTGGCCATCTCGGCGGTGTAGCCGAGCGCCACCTCGTCGAAGTTCCGGACCCGCTCGAACGGCTCCTGCTTCGGCATCGGTCGCTTCTTGGGGTCGATTCTCTTGGCCACCGTTCAATCCCTCCGCGACTCAGAAGTGCGACGCGCACCCGCTGCGCCGTAGGGGCTGGACCTCCTCGGGGTTGTACGTTTTCCTTCTCTTCAGAAACTCCTCCCAGTCCACTTCGTGACCGTCGAAGTCGGGTCCGTCGACGCATGCGAACTTCATCTTCCCCGCGACGGTCAGGCGACACACGCCGCACATTCCTGTCCCGTCGATCATGATCGGGTTCATGTTGACGATCGTCCGGATTCCGAGCGCGCGGGTCACGTTCGACGCCTTCATCATCAAGAATGTGCAACCATTGACGACGATCCGGTCGGGCTTGATCTTCTCGAGCGTGAGGATCTCCGGGAGGCGCGTGATGTGCCCCTTGTAACCGGCGGATCCGTCCCGCGTGACCTCGATCATCCGGGCGCAAACCTGCCGGAGCTTCTCCTGCCAGTACAGGAGATAGCGACTCCGCGCCTCGACCAAAACGTAGACTGTGTTGCCGGCCTCATGGAGTGCGCGGGCAACGGGATAGATGCTTCCGATCCCGTAGCAGCCTCCGACGCAAAGGACCGTTCCGAAGTTTGCGATCTCGGCGTCCTTCCCGAGAGGACCGGCGTACGTCGGGATCTCGTCGCCGGCTTTGAGCCTGGCGAGTTTCGCCGTCGAGGCGCCGACCTGCAGGAAGATCGAGGTCACGGTTCCGCCCTCGGGATCCCAGTCGGCCACGGTCAGGGGCACGCGCTCTCCCGTCTCGTCCGGCCTCACGATCACGAAGTTTCCCGGTTGAGCGGCTGTCGCAACCAGAGGCGCCTCCACGATCAACTCATGGATGTTTGGAACGATCATCCGACGGACGACGACGCGGTACATTCCCGGACCTCACCTTCCGCTTTCAGGTTCCTTCGGCGCCGCGAGTGGAGCGCTCGCGCCCTCTCGACGCTCCTTGGCGACCACTTCGATCGGCACGAGATTCCCGCTCACGCGGTAGAGCGGCCCGAGCTCCCGGCGCTGCGGGATGCCCCCGTACGCATGGGGACGATGCACGACAACCGCGCCGGGGGGACAGTCCTCGTCCCCCTTCACCGCGCCTGCGACATCGAATCCGTCGAGGCGGAGCACGACCTGATCGCCTTCCCTCAACCCGAGTTCCGCCAGATCGTCAGGGTGGAGCCGGAAGCCCTCCTCGAGCCCGAGCTCCTGAAGGCCCTCCACCACGGAGCTGAGATCGATTCCACGATGCCGGAATCCCCCCGGTTCGAGGATCAGCCGGCGCCCATGATTCTCGACGGGCGAGACCGCGGATTGGTGGGATCGCATCTCCGCGCGGGCATCGAGCCTTCGCGGCCGCCGATCCGAGCGCCCCGGGAAACCGCTCACCTCCTGATGGATTCGCTCCAGGATCTCGGCGGCGCTCTGGAAGGGGAGATCGGTTCGGGAGAGCTTCTCCGCAAGCATCCTGAAGATGAGCCAATCCGGGCGTGTGCAACCCGTGAGGGCGCCGTCGCGGAGGTTCTCGATCCGGACGATCTCCTGTACGCGCCCCTCGATATTGGTCAGGGTCCCCTCGGCCTCGGCGAAGCTCGAGGCGGGGAGGAGGGCATCGACCTCGAACGGGGGACGGTAGATGTCCTGGGCGATCACGTACTGGCATGGCGGCCGCTCGAAGAAGGGCGCCTCTCCCACGAGATAGAGGACCTTCGGCTCTGCGCGCCCCTGAAGGACATCCTCGAGCGTGATGCCCCCGGCCTCGGCCGGGACGACGCCGGGCAGGCACTCGCCGAAAGCGCCGAGCTCGAGGGCCCCTCGCGTATTCGCGCCATGGACGAGCGGGAGAAATGTCGTCTGCTCGCGTCCGGCGAGTCGCAGAAGGGCCTCGCCGATCTCGAGCCGTGAGTCGAGGGCGAAGGCCGAAGGCCCCACCACGATGGCGACGGCGCCCCCCTTCGCGACGGCCTTCGATGCACGCTCGATCGTCGCGCCATCGACGCCGGTCTCGCCGGGCTGATGTGGGACGCCACTCGCCGCGCCCGCGAGCAGGCTCTCCGCCAGGACCCGAAGCACCCGGCCTTCCATCCCCGGATACGGCCGCAACCAATGATCCGTGTAGCGAGCCAGGTTCGAGTCGCGTGAATCGATCGTGACGAGGGTCGCGCCGTGGCGCAGGGCCCGCCGGATCTCGACGCCCACCACCGAGAAATAGAACCGAGTGTCGAGCCCGACCGCGATGACCGTGTCCGCCTGGCCGATCTCCTTGATCGAGATCGGCAGGGAGAGGAGATCGGTCCACAGCCCGAGCCCGCCGGGGAGGGCCCAGCGCGCCGTCGAATCGATGTTGTTCGACTTCATGACCGATCGCACAAACTTCTGCGCTGCGAACAGGCTCTCGTTCGTGAGGTCGGGGGAGACGACCATCAGGAAGTCGTCCGGTTTCAGATCCTGGAGGCGCGCCGCGACGTCCTCGAGCGCCTCGGGCCAGCCCACCTCGCGGAAATACTTCCCTCGCTTGAGCACGGGCTTTCGCGCGCGCTCGTGGTGGTGGGTGGTCTCCGGGAGGCAGAATCGGCCTCGAACGCAGAGCTGACCGTCGTTGATCTCGGGATCGAGGTGCGGATGGACCTTCGACAGGCGTCCGTTCTTGTGGTGGAGCTCGATCTGGCAGCCGATGGCGCAGAATGGACAGGTGGACACCTCGCGCCCGTCGGGTTTCCCGTCCCATTTCGAGGCCTTGTCGGCGAGCGCCCCGGTCGGGCAGACCGATACGCAGGCGCCGCAGAACTCGCATCCCGCTTCCACGTGATTCCTGCCGAACGCGGGACCGATCTGGGCCTTTGGTCCTCTGTACGTGAACGCCAGCACCGAGGCGCCCCGCACCTCCTGGCACATGCGCACGCATCGGCCGCAGAGGATGCAGGTGTTGTAGTCCCGGTCGAAGAACGGATCGTCGTGCTCGGGCTCGTAGCCGCGGTAGTAGATCGGATAGCGGATCTCGGTCACCCCGAGCTTCTCCACCAGACTCTGAAGCTCGCACTCGCCGTCATTGGGGCAGGACCTGCAGCCGGTGCTCACGCCGGACTTGCGGATCGTGTACTGATTGTCCCTGCACTCGTCCTTCTCGGTGCACACGAGGCAGCTCGAAGGGTGCTCGCTCAGGATGAGCTCGAGGATCTCCTTTCGGATCTCGCGAAGCGCCGTCGTCTCGCTCAGGACTTTCATCCCCTCCTGAACGGCGGTGCTGCACGCCAGGGGATAACCGCGCATCCCTTCGATCTCGACCATGCAGAGACGGCACCCGCCGAAGGGGGTGAGGTCCTTGTGAAAGCAGAGCGAGGGGATGTAGATCCCGTTCAGCTCGGCGGCCCGCAGGACGGAGACGCCTTCCGGGCATTCGACCGCGCGGTGGTCGATCTCGATCTCGATCGTTCGGGCGTCCCGGGTGCGGCTCGGCTTCATGCTCACGTCATGCTCCCGACTCGATTACGATGGCGTCGCCGGCGATGGCGTCGAACCGGCAGATCTCATAACACGACCGGCACTTGATGCACTTGCTCATGTCGAGGTTGTGGGGCTCGGACCTCGGGCCCGTGATGGCTCCGCTGGGGCAGACCTGTACGCAGCGCTGGCAGCCGGTGCATTTCTCCGTTCGGATCCTGTAGACAACGAGATCGCGACAGACCGCGGCGGGACAGCGCCGCTCGACGATGTGCGCCAGGAACTCGGCGCGGAAGTACTTCAGCGCGGTGAGCACGGGATTCGGGGCCGTTGCCCCGAGCCCGCAGAGGGAACCGCATCGGATCGTGCTCGCGAGTCGCTCGAGCCGGTCCAGGTCCGCGATCTCGCCCTTCCCCTGCGAGATTCTCTCGAGGATGTCCACGAGGTGGCGCGTTCCTACCCGGCATGGCACGCACTTCCCGCACGACTCGGCCTGGGTAAACTTCAGGAAGTATTTCGCGGTGTCGACGATGCAGGTGTTCGAGTCGAGGACGATCAGCCCGCCCGACCCCATGATCGATCCGGCCGCCGCGAGGGCCTCGTAGTCGATCGGCGAATCGAGGAACTCCTCGCCCAGGCAGCCTCCGGAGGGGCCGCCTGTCTGAACGGCCTTGAAGCCTTTCACCAGCCCGCCGCCCACGTCGTAAATGACCGTCCGCAGGGTCGTTCCCAGGGGGACCTCGATCAGCCCCGTTCTTCGGAGCTTCCCGACCAGGCTGAACGTTTTTGTCCCCTTCGACGTCTCCGTGCCGTACTGGGAGTACCACTCGGCGCCGTTGCGGAGGATGTTGGGAAGCGTGCCCAGGGTTTCGACGTTGTTGATGATCGTCGGCTTGCCCCACAGACCTTCGACGGCCGGGAAGGGAGGACGTGTCCGGGGCATGCCTCGCCGTCCCTCGATGCTCGCGATGAGCGCGGTCTCCTCCCCGCACACGAAGGCGCCGGCCCCTTCCTTGACCTTGATGTCAAAGCTGAGATCGCTCCCAAGGATCTGGTTCCCCAGAAGCCCCATCTCGCGCATCTGCGCGATCGCGGTCCGGAGCCGCTCGATCGCGAGCGGATACTCGGCCCGGGCGTACACAAATCCCTCGGTCGCGCCGATCGCATAGGCCGCGATCAGCATCCCCTCGAGCACGGCGTGCGGATCACCCTCGAGCAGGGAGCGGTTCATGAACGCGCCGGGGTCGCCCTCGTCCGCGTTGCAGATCAGGAATCGCCTGTCGCTCTGGGTTTCCCGGCAGACCCGCCACTTGCGCCATGTGGGAAAGCCCGCGCCGCCACGGCCTCTCAACCCGGAGTTCTTGACGATCTCGATCACCTCTTCCGAGCCCAGGGAAAGCGCCCTCTCGAAGCCTTTGTAGCCGTCTCGGGCGAGATAGTGGTCGCTGTTCGCGGGATCGATGATCCCGCAGTTGCGGAGGACGATCCGAACCTGGTGCGCGAGCATCGGGTGATCGAAGAACGACGGGGCGCCTTCGAATCCGTTTCGACCGAGATGCCCGACGAGGTGGCGCTTGAATATCTCATTCCGCTCAAGGAAGGAATCGAGGAGCCTCCCCACTAGATCGGGGGACATGTTGGAGTAACTGATCCGCGGCTTGCCCGGCATCTGGACATCGACGAGGGGCTCCAGATAGCAGGGGCCGATGCATCCAACCTGGATGACGTCGGCACGGATCCTCTTCGCCGCCAGGTGGCTCGAAATCGCCTCGCGCACCTCGGCGGCCCCGGCCGCGATACCGCACGAGGCGGCCCCCACGTAGATCACGGGCCGGTCGCTGTTCTCGAGTGCCTCCCATGCCTTGAGGGCGCTCTTCCTCTGCGCGTCAAGGCTCTTCACGATGCTCGCGTTCTCCCAGCAACTCCTGGATCACGAGGACGGACGTCTGACTGTGGATCTTCTCGTCGAGCACCAGCACCGGTGCCAGGGCGCAGCAGCCGAGGCAGGCTACCCGCTCGAGCTGGTATTTCCCGTCCGCGGTCGTCTCTCCCGGTTGAATCCCCAGGCGCCGGCGGAGGACATCGAGGATCTGTTCGCCTCCCTTGACGTGGCATGCGGTGCCGCAGCAAACCGTGAAAACGTGCTCGCCAGGCGGGGTGAAGCGGAACTGAGCGAAGAAGGTCGCGACCCCGAAGATCTCGTTCTCCGAGATCTTGAGCCAGCGCGATACCGCGCGCAGTGCGTCCCGCGGCAGATACCCGCACGTTGCCTGGACCCTCTGGAGCACGGGGATCAGGTCGGCGGGCCTGCCCTCGAACCCCGCGAGATCGGCCCGCAGGAGCGGGGGCGGCAGGGCGACCGTTTCCCGGGTGTGGCCGGGTGGGGTCCGAGCGTCGAGCATGTGCGTCTAGAACCCGAGCTCGGTCAGCTTCTTTGCGTAGCCCCAGGTATCGAGATCGGACGTGAAGAGACCGATCCCCACCTTCGTGGCGAGCTCGACCACGTCGTCCGCCGGTCTCCGGCCCCGTACGATCACGATCATCGGCACGTTCACGAGGTTCGCCGCCGCGATCAGGCTCTTGTGGGTCTGCAGGGTCACGAGGATGCTGTTGGGCTTCGCGCCCGTGATGATGTCCGAGACCATGTCAGAGATGTACACTCGATCCACGTTCTTGTCCCTGAAGTCGTTGATCGCCTGGACCCCGGTTTTCTGCACGATCTCGGAGATCTTCATCTTCTGTCTCCCTTTCAGCGAGGAATCCTCAGTAAATCTCCGTCAACCCAGCATCGGCGATGACGATCCCCCTGCATGTGTCCATGTTGCTGCACATGCTGCATGGGACGACCGTGACTCTCTTCTCCGATGCTTCGTTGTCCTGGTTGAAATACTGATCGAGGGCCTCGATGCTCTCGGCACTGACACACTTTCCGGAAGCATGGCTGCTGCTCTTGCACAAGGCGACATAGACCCACGCGCCCTCGCCGCGATCCCTGACGAGACGCCCGACCGCACAATCCTGGTCGTCGCAGGTCGACAGCATCAACGCCACCATGTCCTCGAGGTCCACGTGTTTGCTGCAACCGTCGCACTGCAGGCGGAACTTCACGGCCTGGAAGTTCCCTTGATAGATCCAGTAGTGGCGGCCTTCGCGATATTCATCCACGGGGGGGACGGACTCGGTCGTGAAGAAGGAGGAGCGGGCGCCGCATTCGTGACAGCTCTCCGTGACGATGTAGCCGGCACGGATATCCGCCATGTACCACCTGTGCCCGTGCGGACTCATGGTTCCTCCGCCGAATAGGCTAGTGATCGATTGCAACGCAGTATAGGGCGGGCAGCCGAGAGCAATCAAGTTGTTCTGCGGAGAAGTGGATCAGTGTTGGGGAGAAATTCGTCGCCCCGGGGCGGGGCGAAGCGGCCTGCACCGGTCTAATTCGGTAAGGGTAGATTAATCCTCCCCCAGCCACGTGATCTGTCAGTACGCCCCCGCGAGTTTGTCCGCCAGGCCGATCGTGTGCAAATGAGCGGCGAGGTCCTCCCACAGCGGGCACTCGATGATGGGCGGGATGTCGAGGCGTGTTGCGAGGTCCACAGGAAACTCGAGACCGGCGGCGTGCAGCCAGAGACGCGGGGCGGCGAGCGTGTGGCGCGGATCGCCGTAGAGCGGATCCCCCGCGATCGGGTGTCCGAGCGAGGCGAAGTGTACGCGGATCTGATGCATCCGGCCCGTTCGAGGACGGGCTTCGACCAGGCTGCACAGCTTCGTTCCCTTCAGTGTGGCGTACTCCGTGCGGGCGGGCTGCCCGTTCGGGTCGACGCGAACGCGTCCGGATCGCGTTCGCGCGAGGGGGTGATCGATCACGCCGCGGAGCGGATGGATGCGGCCCGTGACCAGCGCCAGGTAACGCTTGCGGATCGTGCGCATGCGAAAGGCCTCGCTTAACATCCGGTGCCCTTCGGGCGAGAGCGAGAGCAGGACCAGGCCCGAGGTGTCGCGATCGAGTCGGTGGACGATGCCGGGCGCGCTGGCTGCGTCTTGCGATTCAAACCAGGAGAGAAGGCTCCGCGGCGAGCCGGGCGCCGGGTTTGTCGGCATGTTAGGAGGCTTCGCCAGGATGATCAGGTGCGGTGCGCGCAGGATCACGCGCGGGGGCGCAGGTGCCTCCGGCAGGACGACGCGGAGCAGGATGGTTTCCCCGCGCTTGACGAAGTACCGGACGTCGCGTGGTTGTCCGTTCACCGTGACCGCCCCGGTCCGCAGGAGTCGCAGGATCCCGTGCCGCCCGAGATCAGGGCGGATCTTCATGAGGTACCGGTCGAGGCGGAGACGGTGCTCGTCCGCGCGGACCGTGTGGGTCAACGTTTCCATACGAACCCGATGATGCACGAGACATGCTGGAAATGCCCCCGCGGCGTTTGCCGGTGCAGGCCCGCATCGCGGGATAGCAAATGGACCGATCCATTCTTATCGATTCGGAAAAATGGCTTGACGAAGGTGCTGTGGTTCCCGATCATTTGGCTTGATGGAACAGCCAATCAAACGGTCCAATCATCCATTGGATGGCATCCATTTGAAGCGGGAAGCCGAAGGGCCCCTTTACGCGCAACTCGCCGCCGCGATCCGTAACCGCATTCGCGAGGGCCATCTGGGCCACGGGCAGAAGCTCCCATCCACCCGTGATGCCGCCGAAAAGCTCCGTGTCAACCGGGTCACGATCGTCGACGCTTATCGCATCCTCCGCGATGAGGGCTGGGTGCGGAGCGGTGTCGGCTCCGGCACGTTCATCGCCCGGCGGGCAGATGTCTCGAATGAGCCGGATCGCTCCATCGACATCGGCTTGGCGAGCACGTCCTTCTGGTCTTCGAGGCTCTACGAGCTTCCGCGCCCGGAGCCGGGCAGGACCTCTCCCGAGCCCGGCGCCGCCGCGATCCGGCTGACCTCGCCGACCGCCGATCCCGCCGCGTTTCCCGTCGCCGAGTTTCGCGAAGTTCTGGACGAGATCTTCCGCCGCGAAGGGCCGAGCTGCCTCGACTACGGCCCTCCCGACGGCTACGCGCCGCTCCGCGAGGAGATCGCTTCGCAGCTTGCGCGCAAAGGGGCACCGGTCGACGCGTCGCGCGTCCTGCTCGTCAACGGTTCGCAGCAGGGGCTCGAGCTCGTCTTCCGCCTCCTCGTCACGGGAGGACGGGATCTTCTCGTCGAATCGCCGACCTACAACCTCGCGCTGCGCACGGCGCGTGCGCTGCGCCTCCCCGTGCGCGGCGTCCCGGTCGACGACGAGGGCCTCCGCGTCGACGCGCTCGAGAAGCTTATCGAGCGGTCGGCCGCGGGGATGCTCTACACGATGCCCGTCTTCCAGAACCCGACCGGCGTCTGCCTGTCGCCGGCGCGGCGCGCCCGACTGCTCGAGGTCACGCGCTCGCACGGCCTGCCGGTCGTCGAGGACCATTTCGACGCGGAGCTGGACTACCGCGGGGACGCCCCGGGGCCGCTCCTCATGGAAGGGTCGCCGCCGAACGTTGTCCTGCTCGGCACGTTCAGCAAGGTGCTATTCCCTGGACTGCGTGTCGGTTGGGTGGTGGTGCCGGAGCCGTTGATCGGCGCGTTTTCCGAGATGAAGGTTTGCGCGGATCTCTCCGGCGGCCTTCTCACCCAGATGGCGCTGTATGAGTTTTGCAGGCGGGGCCTGCTCGAGACGCATCTCGAGCGGATCCGCGGGCGCAATCGCGCGCGGCTGGAAGCGACGCTCGGTGCGCTCGAATCTCACATGCCGCGGGGTGTGCGCTGGACGAAGCCGACCGGCGGGATGTGCGTCTGGCTGCGGCTCCCGCGCGGGGTCGACTCGAGCGATCTCGCGGCCGAGGCGTTGCGCCGCGGCGTTGCGGTTTCACCGGGTTCTGCGTTTCACCCGGAGAGGGGGGGCGGCCGCGACGGCGTCCGCATCTGCTTCGTCCGAGAAAACGAGGACCGGATCCGCGCAGGGATCCACATCCTTTCCGACACGATCAAGGAAGAGGTCGCGCGCACTGGCGCTCGCGACTCGGAGGGCGCGGCGGCGCCGGTCCTTTGAAGCGCCCTCACGGGGGCGAACGGCCCGGTGAGGGCGGGCGCCCGTCGCAGGGCGCGGGAGACGTCATCATGGAAATCGGAAGTCTGAGACTGAAGACGGGCCTCGCGGAGATGCTCAAGGGCGGGGTCATCATGGATGTCACGAATGCCGAGCAGGCGAAGATCGCCGAAGAGGCGGGCGCCGTCGCCGTGATGGCGCTCGAGCGCGTGCCGGCGGACATCCGCCGCGAGGGCGGCGTCGCGCGCATGGCGAGCCCGCGGAAGATCAAGGAGATCATGGCGACGGTCTCGATCCCCGTCATGGCGAAGTGCCGGATCGGTCACTTCGTCGAGGCGCAGATCCTCGAGGCGCTCGGCGTTGACTTCGTCGATGAGAGCGAGGTTCTGACCCCCGCCGATGAGGCGCACCACGTCGACAAGTTCGCATTCAAGGTCCCGTTCGTGTGCGGCTGCCGCAACCTGGGCGAGGCGCTGCGACGGATCGGCGAAGGCGCGGCCATGATCCGCACGAAAGGGGAGGCCGGGACCGGCGACGTCGTCGAGGCGGTTCGCCACATGCGCGCGATCACGCACGGCATCCGGGAGCTCACGATCCTGCGGGACGAGGAGATGATGGCGAAGGCGAAGGAACTGGGCGCGCCCTACGAGCTGGTCCGCTGGGTCGCGGAGAACGGCAAACTTCCGGTCCCGAACTTCTCGGCCGGCGGGATCGCGACCCCGGCGGACGCCGCCCTCATGATGCAGCTCGGGGCGCAGTCGGTCTTTGTCGGGTCAGGAATCTTCAAGAGCGATGACCCGGCGCGGCGCGCGAAGGCGATCGTCCGCGCGACGACGCACTACAACGATCCGAAGGTGCTCGCCGAGGTCAGCGAGGACCTGGGCGATGCGATGCGCGGGCTCGATGTCGCGAAGATGCCGGAGAGCGATCTGCTTCAGACGCGCGGGTGGTAGGACGCGGCGCAGACGGCGGAGGCACGAGAATGGGTGAGAAGACGCGGGTCGGAGTTCTCGCGCTTCAGGGGGATTTCGCGGCGCATGCGCGCGCGTTAGTGGAGGTCGGAGGAGAGCCCATCGAAATTCGCCGACCCCACCAGCTCGCGGACGTGCAAGGCCTGATCATCCCCGGCGGCGAGAGCACGACCCTGTTGCGCCTGATGCGGGAATACTCCCTCGACCAGGCGGTCCGTGACTTCCACGCGAGCGGCCGCATCCTCTACGGGACCTGCGCCGGGTTGATCATCCTCGCGCGCGAGGTGACGAATCCGCCTCAGGAATCCCTCGGCCTGCTGGACGTGGGGGTCATGCGAAACGCCTACGGACGGCAGGTCGACAGCTTCGTCGACATCGGAATGCTCCGCGTGAACGGGGGCGAGCCGATCGAAGCGGAGATGGTCTTCATCCGCGCGCCGCGGATCGTCCGGGTCGGCGATGGCGTCGAGGTGATCGGCGAGAGGAAGGGCGAGCCGACCCTCGTGCGGCAGGGGACGATCTGGGGCGGCACGTACCATCCCGAGCTTTCAACGCCGCTCAAGGTCCATCGGAAATTCCTGGAGGAAGCGGCGGCGACCGTTGGGCGGAGGGGTTGAGCGGGGGCGCCATGCGGCGGATCAACCTCGTGACCTGGTCACTCGCCGTCACGGCCACGGGCGCGATCGCCGACGCGATCGTCCGCTTCAACCCTCTCGGCATCTTGCGCCCGTGTTTCCTTCGGATGGCGACCGGGATCCCGTGTCCGTCGTGTGGAACGACGCGCGCGCTGCGGGATCTCTTCGGGGGGCGGGTCGGCGCCGCGCTCGCTTCGAACCCCCTCGCGGTCGGGATCGCCCTAGCGGCCGCATCGAGCGCGATCGCTGCGGTCGCGGTCCTGCCCTGGGCCGACCGCATCCGCACACCCCGCGCGCCCGGCCGTCGCGCGATCCTTTGGATCGCCATCATCCTCATCGTGGCGAACTGGATCTACCTGATCGGCACCGCCACCCGCTGATCGCCGCACGCCTCGCCCTCCACCGCGCATACCCGTGAAGCCCACGGCGGGCGGGGACCGCTCAGCCCGTGCGCGCGCGCATCCGCCGCCAGACCTCGATGAACTCGCCGAGGATCTGGGCCGTCGCCCCCCAGACCTTTTCCCCCTCGACGTTCCAGGCGGGGAAGCGAAGCGTGCGCCCCCCGCGTTCGTGCACGAGGGTTTCCTTCGGTCCCTCGGCCGCAAGCCGATCGGGATCGGCGAGCAGGAGCTGCGCCGCCTCGCTCTCCTGCAATCGGAAGCGCGGCGGCGCCGGAATCCACCCGACGACGGGGACGACCTGGTAGAGGCTGACGGAGATCTCGATCGGGGAGAGGATACCGAGGACCTGAACCGTGGCGGGATCAATGCCGACTTCCTCGTGCGCTTCGCGCACCGCGCATGCCTCGTTCGACTCACCGGGATCCTTCTCGCCGCCCGGTAGCGAGATCTGCCCAGCATGGTGCGCGAGTGAGCGTGGGCGCCGGATCAGCGGGAACAGGATGCTCTCGACCTCGGGATCGGGGAACAGGGCGATCAGCACGGCCGCGTCGCGTAGGGCTGCGCCCTTGGGGATCCCACGGGGGATGAACCGCGATGGAAGAGCGATCCGGTGGGCAGCCTCACCGGGGAGCGGATCGCGCAGCGCCGCACGCATGGACGCGGGGATCGCGGCGGAATCTTCGTACAAACCGACTCCTCCTCAAGCGGCTGCGGCGCGGCGGCCGGCGCCCGCGGCAATCGCTCCTATTCGCAGATGATCGGCGCATCGCGGTACCCGGTCATCTGGCTCGGGCTCCACCCGCGGAGGTTGATCGGGCCGCGTCGAATACGCGGAGCGCTTTCGAAAGCAGGGATGGATGAGGAATCGCAGGGATCCCCGACCTCTCGATCCATTCGCCCGGTCCGGCTGCCTCGCCGGGGATTCGTCCGGGCCCTCCGCGGATCAGCCGAACGTCGCACCGGTATCTGTGATTCATGATCGCGTGATCGCACGTCCCGAGATGGGACGAGCCCGAAGCAGGCGCCGGCTCCTGTCGCCAAGGGAACATCCACAGCCCCCGCAGGGGGCGGCGCGTCCGCCGTTCGAGCCAGAAGCGCCCTGTTCGATCCCCCGCAATCCAGATCGTGGTCGCGAGCGGAGTTGAACGGACACCCCGGCTCCGCGTCGGCGGGAAGTCCGCGACGCGCCCTTCGCGCTGCGCGCCGCAGTGCCGCCTCACGGGGCAGTCGTCGCATCTCGGGGAGGTTGGCGCGCATATCGTTGCGCCCAGCTCCATCATCGCCTCATTCGCGTCGCCGGGGCGGTCGGGATCGAGGAATCGGTCTGCTTCCTTCTGGAGTTGCGCGGGAGAACGTGTTCCGAGGAGGAGGATACGGCTCAGCGCTCGGAGGACGTTCCCGTCCACTACCGCGACCGGGACACCGTAGGCGATGGACAGGACCGCGCGCGACACGTATGGGCCGACCCCCGGAAGTGCGAGCGCGGCGCGCAACTCCCGCGGGAAGACCCCGGCATGGTCCCGTACTATGATCCGGGCGGTGGCGTGGAGATTCCGGGCCCGTGAGTAGTAACCGAGCCCGGTCCACGCGGCGAGAACTCCGTCCAGATCTGCCTCGGCGAGGCTCCGAACGGTCGGGTATCTCGATATGAAATCAACATATCGGGGGCGAACGACCTCGACTCGGGTCTGTTGCAACATCGCCTCGGATACCCAAATCCTGTAGGGATCGTGATCGCGTCGCCAGGGGAGATCGCGCCGGGAGGCATCGAACCAGGAGAGGAGATCCCGGCGGAACCGTCGTAGGTCGATGATCTTCTCCTCCAATCGTCCCACGGGTGGGACTCCTCTATCCGTCGGATTCCCACAACCGGAAAACCGTCCCCGGACGGCCGGAAATCGTCCTGCCCGGCGTCCGTCGGACCTGCCTAACCCGCAGGGACTTATTGCTTGACGGCCGATGGGGGCGGGTCCATTGTCTGGCACGGCCTGTGCAGGAGCGTACGTGAAGCTTGCGCTCGGCAGGAAGCTGCATCCATTGGGGGATGTGGTGGGGTCTGCTGTGAAGGATACGAAAGGAGTGTCCAAAACCATGAGCAGTTCTGTTCGGCGTGCCTCACCCCGGCATTTCAGGCTGGCGGTGTGGTCATGTTTGCTGGTCGTGTTGGTTCTGGGTCTCGCCTCTTGTGCGAAGCCGCCCGAGGCTGAGATGAGTGCTGCTCAGGCCTCGATTGATCAAGCGAAGCAGAAGGAAGCTGAGGAGTACGCAGGGAACGATCTGCGCGCCGCTCAGGACTCCCTTGCTGCGGCCCGCAGCGAGGTGGATCGGCAGAACGCGAAGTTCGCGCTCTTCCGCAGCTACAAGGTCGCGAAGGCAAAGGCTCTCGCTGCTGACGTCGCCGGCAAGGCTGCCGCGGATGCTGCGGTGAAGAACAAGGAGCTTGCGCGTCAGGATGCGGAGAAGAGCCTTGCTGATGCCCAGCAGGCGATCGCCAACGTCCGCACCTTGCTGGATAGCCCGCAGGGCAAGAAGCTGCTTCATGCGAAGGAAGCCCGTCAGGCGATCGAGCAAATCAAGACCGAGCTCGATGCGACCGAGGCCTCCCTCGATCAGGTGAAGCAGGCCCAGCAGCAGGAGAAGTACAAGAACGCGGCCCGCATGGCGAAGGACGCGTCCGCCAAGGCACAGCAGCTCGGCGCCGAGGTCCAGGCTGCCGTCGACAAGATGACCGGCGGCAAGGCGCCCGCGGCCCCGGCGAATCCGGAGAAGCCGGCCAAGCCGGCCAAGCCGGCGAAGCCGGCCAAGCCGACGAAGTAGCAGGCCCTGATCCCCCCCTTGCGGATCGGGTTCTGCCAAACGCGAGCAATGTAAGTCGCACGAAGGCGGGTGGGCCGGTAGCGAACCGGCCGCCCGCCCTCTGCATAAGGGATGGTGCGGCACGTGCAGGATGACGTGCCGGATGGCATGGCGTAGAGCAGAGGGTATGGATCGACTATTCCGGCAGCGGACCCTTGCGACCCTGTGGCTGACCAGCCTGGCGATCCTGATTGCCGTGCTGCTGGGAGCCTGCGATCTAAGGCGAGACGACGACGCGATGCCCACTTCGGGCCGAGATTCGCGAGGCGACGACGCGGTGCTCAGGAGTCGAATCGGTTCCCTCCAAAAGGACAACGCCCAGCTCGAATCCCGGCTGGGAAAGCTCGTCCCCAAGGAGACGTATGTCGTCGTCAACACGACCCTGAATCGAATCTACCTACGTAAGGGTACGGAGCAGCTTCTCGACGCTGTCTGCTCGACGGGCAGCAACACGCAGCTTTCCACCGTCGACGGCAAGAAGAAGTGGTTCTTCTCGACCCCCCGCGGCGTGTTCAAGGTGAAGAACCGGATCGAGCACCCGGTCTGGGTTCGTCCCGATTGGGCATTCGTCGAGGATGGCGAGCCCGTCCCCGGCGCGACGGATGCCGAGCGGTTCGAGGACAACGTCCTTGGCGACTATGCACTCTATCTTGGCGGCGGCTACATGATCCACGGGACGCTCTTTCAGCGTTTCCTGGGACAGTCTGTGACGCACGGTTGCATCCGCGTGGGCGACGCGGCACTCGATTCCCTCTGGAAGAACACGCGGATCGGCACTCCGGTCTACATCTTCTAGGCCGAATGGTGACAAAGCTTCGACCCCATCCACGCCTCAAGCCGACAGCGGTTTTGGGTGTTCTCGCTCTGGCCGTCCTCGGATCATTCGTCTCACCGGCCGTATGCGCCGCCACTCAGGACTCGCAGTCCGCGCAGTCCGAAGACGTCCGCCAGGAGTATCTCCGGCTCCGCGCGGAAAACGCGATGCTGCGCGCGCGCCTGTCTCTGAGCAGGCAGACCGATCCGTACCTGATCCTTGATCTGCCGGCGCGGGAGATCCGGCTCGAGCTTCAGGGGATCACCCTTACCCGGGTTCAGATCCGCAAGGTAGAGATCAACCGACTCGCGCGCGGGGTCTCGCGCGACACGACCCACATCAGGTTCTGCGAGGTGCCGTTCGTCCTTCAAAAGGACCAGTGGTTCGAGGAAGTGCGAACCCTTGCGCTCAAGGACTCGTCCGCCGTGATGAGCCGCCCCGACACGACGGGAACCCTCGTCCAGCAGATCCGTACCGTGGCCGTTCTGTCCCTGCTTCGATTCGATCGGAATCTCGCCGTTGTTCTCGACGGGAACATTCCACCGACCTCCCGAGTCGAGCGGTGGAAGAAGTGGTTCCACAATTGGAGGCAGTCCTTCGAAGAGAACACCCCTCAGTGGCTGCTCGCGCACGATCGGCGGCAGTCCGTCATGCTGCGGCTCGACATGGAGCCCGTGGCCGTGCGCACCCTCGCCCCGAACCTGACCGTCGGGACGAAGCTGATTCTGCGCTTCTAGGCCCGCAGGCCTCCGAGGGCGGAATTGACCCAGGTCGCCGAGCCTGCGTACACTCGCGGCCATGGATTCGGCTCAGGACGCTGGCTCAGTCCCACCAGAGGAACAGATTCGCGTGAAACCAGGCGCCTTCGAGACGGACGGCGAGAACGCGGCGCGCTATTTCGAAGCGGTTGTGCGCCAATCCGCTGTCGCCGTTGTCGTGACCGACCTGGAGCACCGCATCCGAGTCTGGAACGCGGGTGCGGAACGTCTCCTCGGCTTTCGTTCCGACGAGGTTGTCGGAAAACCCCACCAGGTCCTCGTTCCCGCCGATCTGTCCGATAGCGACGAGAGGGAGCTGCACCGCAGGGTCATGGAGGATGAGCAGGTCCTTTTCTTCGCGACGCATCGGCTGACGAAGGACGGCCGGCGCGTCCCGGTCGAGATCTGCCGGTCCGTCGTCCGCGATCGCGGGGGCCGGCCGCTCGGCTACACGTCCGTGATCCTCGACCAGACCGAGAAGCGGACGATGCAGGACAAGCTTCTCCAATCCGAGCGCCTGATCGCCCTGGCCCGGGTCGTCGGCAAGGTGTTTCACGAGCTGCGCACTCCGCTTGGCGTGCTAGTTCTCGAGGCTGAGATCCTCTCGGAGGAGATCGACGAGCTCGTCGCTTCCGCGGGGGATCGGGCCGACGCGTCCCTCGCCCGCCGCGTGCGGGAGTCCCTTGCCCTGTTCATGCGCGAGATCCAGAGGATTGAGGGGCTTGCCGAGGACTACCTGCTGATGATCCGGCCGATCCGGCCGCATCGCTCAGACTTGAAACTCGGTGATTTCCTCGAGACGATCCGGAGCGATCTGAAATCGAAGTGCGCTCGCCCCGGCTATGAGGTGCACGTCTCGTGCGAGACGCCCGACGCGCTGGTTCGACTCGATCCCTTGCAGATGCTGCGCGTGTTTCACAACCTCGCAGCGAATTCCCTCGATGCGATCCCGGAGGATACGCAGCCGGTTCTGCGGATCAGCGCGCATATCGACGGGGACGAGCTCATAATGAGGATGCGCGACAACGGTCCCGGTCTCCCCCCCGAGCTGAGCGACGGCGGCGCATTCGAGATTTTCGCCACGACAAAGCGGCTCGGCTCGGGTCTGGGACTTCACTTGGTCCAGGAGATCGTGCTCGCCCACGGCGGCAGGATCGATCTCGATAACCATCCGAACGGCGGCGCCGAGGCTCTGGTCCGGATCCGCATGGAAGACGCCATCAGCGATGCCTGATCGTGTCCTGATCGTTGACGACGACGCCGACACCCGCGCGTCGATCTCCCTGATCGCCCGTAAGGACGACTGGGAAGTAGAGCTAGCGCAGGGTGCGCAGGAGGCGATGGAGTTCCTCCGCCTCCGCGGGGCCGACCTGATCCTCTGCGATCTCGTGATGCCGGGAATCGACGGCATCGAGTTTCTCCGGCGCTTGCGCGCGAGCGGCCGGATGACCCCGTTCGTCATGGTGACCGGGCACGCATCGGTCGAGAGCGCGGTCGAGGCGTTGCGCCTCGGCGCGTTCGACTATGTCTCGAAGCCGGTCCGCCTCGGCATTCTGCGCGCCGTTCTCAAGAAGGTGCGCCGTTCCCTACTCCCGCCTGAGCCCGATGCCGGAGATAGGCTCCGTCTCGAGGGGGAAAGCGAGGCGATCCAGGGCGTGCTCGAGATGATCGAGCTCGCCGCCCCTTCGCGCAGCACGGTCCTCATCACCGGCGAGACCGGGACCGGGAAGGAGATCGTCGCCGAGTTGATCCACCGCCGCAGCCCACGGGCGCAAGGACCGCTCGTCCGGCTGAACTGCGCGGGGCTCCCGGAGAACCTGGTCGAATCGGAGCTCTTCGGCCACGAGAGGGGGGCGTTCACCGGCGCGGATCGGACGCGCGCGGGACGTTTCGAGGTCGCCGACGGGGGTACGCTCTTCCTCGACGAGGTTTCGGAGATGTCGTGGGCGGCTCAGGCGCGGCTTCTTCGTGTTCTCCAGGTCGGGGAGTTTGAGCGGGTCGGTTCGTCGCAGACGCGCAAGACCGATGTGCGGCTGATTGCGGCGACGAACCAGAACCTCCGCGAGCTGGTCGACGCCAAGCGGTTCCGTGAGGACCTCTACTATCGCCTGCACGTGATCGAAATCCGGATTGCTCCGCTGCGCGAGCACAGGGGCGACATCCCGATCCTGGTTCGGTCGATCCTCACGCGGCTGGCGGTCGAGGCGGCACGCGCCTATCCCGACGTATCGGAGCGCGTGATGCGCGTCTTTGCCGCGTATTCATGGCCGGGGAACGTCCGGGAGCTCGAGCACGTCCTCGAACACGGGTTCATCCTCTCGAAGGGGGGACCGCTCCTCCCCGAACATCTGCCGGCGGAGATCCGCCCGGAGCGGCCGAGGACGATCCGGATCTCCGTGGGTACATCCCTCGAGAATGCCGAGCGGGAAATCATCCGACAGACGCTGCGCGCGGTGGATGACGACAAGCGCGAGGCGGCCCGGCTGCTGGGACTCTCGCGGAGCGCGCTTTACCGCAGGCTCGAAGATTTCAGGGAAGGGGCGGTAGACGGAGACGAACCGGATCCCGGTTCATCTTCCCCGGCTGAGCCCAAGCCCAAACCCAAACCCGAATAGGCGTCTCTTCGCGCGTCCCGTCCGCGGAACGGCGCGCGCCCCCTCAGTCCCCCGTGCGGGACGGCAGACGATCCGAAACCTCACGACCGGATCGCCTTCCCGGTCCCAACTCTCCGCCCGGTAAGGCATTCCGCCGCCTCCCGTCTCTGGCACGCCCCCTGCACTGGTCCCCAGGGGAGGTACAATGGGTTCAAGGCTTCGGGGCAGAAGAATCGTGATCGCTGTCGCCGATGAGGCGTTTCGCGATGCCCTCCGCCGCACCCTCGGACGCGAAGGCGCCGACACCCTCGTCTTTCCCGTTGGCGCCGGGCTCCTCGAGTCGATCCAGCCGTTCAACCCCCACGCCTGCATCATCGACGTTGATCTGCCGGATCTCGGACCCGAGGATCTCGTCATTGGGATCCGCAGCCTGAATGCGGCACTTCCGGTGATCCTTGTTTCGGCCCATCTCTTCCCGGGGGACGCACCGGCGCTCCATGACCTGCCCACTCTTCCCCTCCCGTTCGGCCGCGTCCAGCTCCTCGATCTCCTCGATCGCAACCTGAACGGCCGGGCGGCCTGAATCACCCGAACCGACGTCGTTTTGCTCAAGTAGCCCGGTTTCCGGTCCGACTCTTCTGACAGGGGACGATCCACCCTCGAGCGGGGATTCGGGCCGCCCCCGGACAACGAATTGGACGGAGGCGATGGCGATTTCAGTCGGCAGGAATGGGGCGGTTGCCGTGCGGCGCAGCGCGTCGCCCGAAGAAGAATCCCGGCGGCCTAACGGCTCGAAGGCGCTCTCATCGGTTCGCGCCGCCGCCCAAATTGCCGCCGACGCCGACGAGCGTCGTCGCCTTGTCGAGACGAATCGGGAGCTCGCTCGCGCGCAGCGTGTGCAGAACGATTTCATCGCGAGCGTCTCCCATGATCTTCGAAGCCCGCTCGCGTCGCTCAAGGAATTCATCTCGATCGTTCAGGACGGCCTCGCCGGATCGTTGACGGACCTGCAGCGTGAGTACCTCGGTATCGCGATGCGGAATGCCGACGCGCTCGCGGAGATGATCGAGCATCTCCTCGTCTTGGCGCGGATCCAGCAGGGGAGCTTCCGTATCGTCCGGCGCTGCGTCACCGTCCCCGAGATCGTCAGCGATGATTCGCTCCTGAAAGGCGCGCGACGCGGTCGCAAGTCGGTCCACCTCCGCGTCATCGTCCCGCCGGCCCTCCCCGAGATCTTCGCCGACCCCGACCGCCTCCTCGAAGCGATTCGCAACCTCGTCGACAACGCGATCAAGTACTCGGGAGAGTCCGTGAACATCACGATTTCAGCGGCGGAAGCCCCTGACTCGATGGTGGAGATCTCGGTGCGCGACGACGGGACGGGGATGGACGCGGCCGCGATGAGAAGCCTCTTCAGGAGGTTCTACCGCGGCAGACACGCAGGCCGCGCGAATCCTGGGGGACTCGGGCTCGGCCTCTCGATCGTGAAGGAGATCATCGATCTCCACCATGGCCGCATCGCGGTCCAGTCGAAGCCCGGGGTCGGAAGCGTCTTCCGCATCTTTGTGCCTCGTTTCGATCCGAAATCGATCCTGCTCGCGTCCGTCCGCCGGGCGTGGCGAAGCCACGTCGGGGCGGGGGATGGCTTCGCGCTCGTGCGGATCGGAGTGCGGCGGTGCAACGGCGCATGCCCCCGGGACGGCACGGAGCCGCTTCGGATCGTGCGCGAGTCGCTCCGACTCGTGCTTCCGCCCGAGGACGAGATTCTGCTCGATTGGCAAACAGGCCGGCGGATCTGCTTCCTTCTGACGGACGATCGTGACTCGATCCAGTCGGCAGTTCGAAAGATCATGCGCAGCGTCGCCCAGCGTCTGAGATTCCATTCGGCCATCCGGCTCGAGTGGGAGAAGAACCCCCAGTGGGTCCACTCGGACGACTTCAGCACGCCGGAAGAAATGGTCGATGCGATCATCAAGGAACGACTCAGCAAAGGGGGACCTACGGATGCCTGAGAAGAAGGTGCTCGTAGCCGATGACGATCCGGATATCTTGCTGGCCCTGAGAATTCGCCTGGAATCTGCGGGGTATCAGGTCGTCACGGCGATGGACGGGAGTCAGGCTCTCGAGAAGATTCGGTCTGCGAATCCGGACCTCGCGATCCTCGACATCAACATGCCGGAAGGGAACGCCTTTACGATCCTCGATACGTTGCGTGCCGAAGGACTCCGTGCGCTCCCCGTGATCTTCCTGACGGCGGACGCCCAGGAGAAGTCGCAGGTGAAGGCGTTCCATCGGGGGATCCGTCACTACCTGACGAAACCGTATGACCCAAAGACCCTTCTCGTCCTGGTCGAGCACGCGTTGAACGAAGCGTCGGGCCGCGCCGCCTGAGCGCGGGCCCGCGCCTGCGGCGCGGACTCAGAAGTAGAACCCGAATCCCGCAACCGGAAGGATCCTCACCCCCTGGGGGAAGATCCTCATGATTCGCCCGCCCATCGCCTTGAACTGCACGACGTCGACGGTATTCTTTTGGTTCATGATGTTGAGAACGTCGAGGTAAAGGAAGGCGCTCGTCTTCGCCGCAAATGTGCGGTGCTCGATCTTCGCATCCAGCCGGTGATACGAGGGAAGCCGTTCGCTGTTGACCAGCCCGGGGACGATCGTGTCGTTCTTGACGTCGAGCGGCGTGTAGGGGCGTCCACTCGCGGCCCGGTAGCCGACCGAGAGGCTCGTTCCGCCATGAAGGGGGATGTCGAGCGATGCCTGGAGCATCTGCGGCTGATCGTAATCGGCGGGCCGCATCGCGATCGCGGGTCCCTCGCGCTTGCGGGTCCGTGAAACCGTGTAGGAGAGGCTTCCGCTCGTCCCCCGTCCTTCGCGGCGGAGCGAGAACGTCGCGCCATGTCCGAGCCCGGTCCCGTCCGCCGTGATCGGTCCCGTTCCTGCTGCCGGCCATGTGAGAAGCCGGCTGTAGCTCTTTCGGTAGATCTCGACCCCGCCGACGACCCCGCGTCCGATCGTGACGTCAAAGGCGCCGGAGACGTGTTCGGCCTGCAGCGGTGGAAGGCGATCCCGCCCTGTCTGAAAGAGCGTCTCGGGGACAGGCAGTCCGGCAACCTCCGGGCTCTCGGTCAGGTCGAACGGGCTCTGGTGGACGATCCTGTACGCGAGACCCGGGACGAATCGGCCGAACCCGCGGTAGCGCACCGAGACGTAGGGGGACGCACGCATTCCGCGCGTGAACGGGATCTTCTCGAGGCGGCTTCCAATCGATGCGGCGCCGCGCTCTCCGCTCCACGTCCCCTCCAAGGATGTGAATCCACCTCTCGATGACTGACGTTGGGTGAGATCGGCGAACTGCTCGTTTCGTCCCTCCGCGTCGATCCGCGCCTGGATATTTGACCCGCTGTGGGCGAGGAGATCGAAACCCAGCGACTCGCGGCGAAGGTCCGCCCGCGATACGAGCGGTGGTTGGTAGTTGGACTGGAAGTACGTGGCCTTCCCGTTGCTCTCGGTGACGGATGCGACCGCATGCCACTGCCGTGATCCCGCGAAGCTCCCGGTCCGTAAGCCGACCACGTAACCGTCGATCGCGCGGGTGATGTCCCCGGATTCGCGATCGCGGGTGCCGACCGCCGTCAGGGACGTCTCAGTTCCGCCGTTTCGCCAGGTCGCCTTTCCCGTGAGATCGCGGAAGCTCCGGGAATCCACACCGGGCGGGCGCCGGATGATCAGGTTGTAGAAGCTCGACCGAGCCGCCCCGATCACGCTGAACGGACCGCGCGCCCCTTGCCCTCCCAGCGCGATCGACCCGAGATCGTAACGAAAGAAGCGCTGCCCCTTCTCGGGGCGGGGAGCGCCGAGTACGGTCACGCTCGAAAGCGCGTCCCCGTAGCGCGGCGGAAGCGCACCGGGGTAGAACTCAACGCCGCCGACCAGATCGTCGTAGATGACGGACGTGAAGCCCTCGAGGTGTACGGGGCGCAGGATCGGATAGCCGTCGTAGAGGACCGTGTTCTCCTCGGGATCGCCGCCTCGCACCACGTACTGGTCGGAGAAGTCGTCCCCCGCGGCGGCAGAGACGCCGGGGAGCGCCTGCACGACTCGGAGCGGGTCCGTCGCGACCGCCCCGGCGGCCCTTCGGATCCGCATCGGGGTGATCGTTTCCTTCCCCTGCGGAACCGATGGATCGGGGCGCGACGCGCCGACCTCTACGGTCTCAAGGGTTTCCACGTGGGCCCGGAGACGCACCGTCAGTTCGAACGTCTGCATGTCCTTGAGGACGATCATTCGAGACCAGGTCTCGTAGCCAACGTGCTCAACGCGGAGGATCACCTCGCCCGCCTGGAGACCATCGAGGCGGAATCGCCCCACAACGTCGGCTTCGGCGCGGGCGCTTTCACCGATGAACACGACGGCGTGGGGGACCGGTACCTTGTGCTCCTGATCAAGGACAAGGCCGCTCAACGACGCGGCAAACGGGGTCCCTGGCCATGATCCGATGACCACCGCTATCCCGAGAGACGCCAGGAGGGACCGGAGAATCAGCCTCACCATCCGACCAATCCGCGACTACGAATCAACTGCCCCTCCCATGGGAAAATCAGGCCCCCCGATGCCATGCGCTCGCACCGAGCGTCACCCGGCGCTCAGCTGGAGGGGGCGGGGGCGTCGGATATCTCTCCAATCGCTTCATCGGATTGGCGATAGCCCCCCGAGCTGTTCGACTCGACAACCCGATACTCGACCCCAACGATCCGGTTCCCGCGAAGGTAGAAGATATAGTTCTCGCCGCAAAGGATTCCCGCAATCCGGGGCGCCGGCGGATACCGGCGGAGCATTGGATGGTCGAGGCCCGCGCGCCGCCATGCGTCCGCGAGTATCAAGCTGTCGAGGGGCGGATGAACACGCACCTTCCCAGCATCGAGGTCCTGAACCTGGAAGCTCCGCCCCCGCGCCTCCCGCGTCCAAGCCGTAAGGCGGGGGAGCACCGCGGTCCAGTCCCCGCCGATCATGACGGAAGGGCGGCTCCCGATATGTGCGATGGAACAGGAAGCCGCGGCGAGCAGGATCGCCGCGGCAGCCATCGGAAAGAGCCTTCTCATCCCTGCCCGGGCGATGCGGGAGATCCTGACTTGGGCGGTCTGTCCTGCAGGAGCTCGTTGATCGTGCGCGCGGCGATCTTGCCGTGCCCCATCGCCGCGATCACCGTGCCGCCCGGCCCGGCCTGCGCGCCGATGATGTCGCCGCCGGCGCAGATGATCGGGATGTCCGGAGCCCCGCCCGCTCTTCCGTCAAGGGCGAGGGTCTTGGGATCGATCACGAGCTGTCCCCACTTCGTCGTCTTCAAGTAGGGCGTGAGCTTTGCAAGCAGCGGATTCGGGCCCTGGCCGATCGCCATGATCAGGACCTCATAAGGCTTGCGGAAGTTCGAGTTCTCGACCACGACGGGGCGCCGGCGTCCCGATTCGTCGGGCTCGCCAAGTTCCATGCGGATCATCTCGACCTCACTGACCCAGCCGTTGTCGTTTCCATGGATCGCGACCGGCGCGTGGAGGAACAGGAAGTTGATCCCCTCCTCCTCGGCGTGATGGATCTCATCGGCGCGCGCGGGCATCTCGGCCTTCGTCCGCCGGTAGATCACGTCGACCGTCTCCGCGCCCAGGCGTTTCGAGACGCGCGCGGCGTCCATCGCGACGTTCCCTCCGCCGACGACCCCGACGCGCTTGCCCACGTGGACGGGCGTCGGCGCGTTCGGGAAGGAGCGCGCTTCCATCAGGTTCGCGCGCGTCAAGAATTCGTTCGCTGAGTAAACTCCCGACAGCTGCTCGCCCGGGATGTTCATGAAGTAGGGGAGGCCCGCGCCGGTGCCGACGAAGATCGCGTCGTTGTCTCGAATCAGCTCGTCCATCGTGATCGTGCGTCCGACGAGCGTGTTCACGACGATCTCCACGCCGAGATGGCGCAGGTTGTCGATCTCGTAGTCGACGATTGCCTTGGGAAGTCGGAACTCGGGGATTCCGTAGAGGAGCACGCCCCCGGGGCGGTGCAGCGCCTCGTACATCGTGACCTTGTAGCCGAAGCGGACGAGATCGGCCGCGCTCGACATTCCGGCAGGACCGGACCCGACGATTGCGATCCTCTTGCCGTTCCACGGCGGGACATCCGCTTTCGGACGGATCCCGTGCTCGCGCGCCCAGTCGCCGAGGAACTTCTCGACGTATCCGATCCCGACCGGTTCTCCTTTGATCCCGCGCAGGCAGACCATCTCGCACTGGTTCTCCTGCGGGCAGACGCGGCCGCTGATCGACGGGAAGAGGTTCGCCGAGCTGACGATCTGGAACGCGCCCTCGTAGTCTTCATTGCGGACCGCATCCATCATCGACTTGATGTCGATCTCGACGGGGCAGTACGGAACGCACTTCGGATCCTTGCAGGAGATACAGCGGTTGCTCTCGGCCCACGCGAGGTCGGGCGTGTACCCCAGCTCGACGGACGTGAAATTGTGGACGCGGACCTCCGCTTCCTGCATCGGCATCGGGGTCTTTGTCTTCTGCTTGAGCCCTTCCTTCTTCGCCTGATCCCGATCCATGGTCACTCTCCCAGCACCTTTTCCTTCTCGATGTACTGCTTGTTGCGCCGCGTCAGGGCGGCGAAATCCACCGTGTAGCCGTCGAAGGCCGGTCCGTCCACGCACGAGAACCGGGCGTCGTAGTCGCCTTTGCTCGGATTCCAGATACTCACGCGGCAGCCGCCGCACATGCCGGTCCCGTCGACCATGATCGGGTTCAAGCTCACGATGAGCGGGATGCGCCGCGGGTCGTACTCCATCGAGGGATCATACGTGTCGCGGAATCCCTTCCCGACCATCTCCTTCACGCAGGCCTCCATCATCGGCAGGGGACCGACCGCGATCACCTCGGCGATCTCCTTCTTCTCGCGCTCGAGGATCTCATGCAGGACCGAGGTCACGAATCCCTTGCGGCCGTAGGTGCCGTCATCGGTTGTCACGTGAAGCTCGGTCGAGATCGGCCTGAGCTCGTCCTCCAGGATCAGGAGGTCCTTCGTGCGGGCGCCGATGATCGTCACGACATGGTTGCCCATCTCGTAGAGACCCTTCACCTTCGGCCAGATCGGCGCCACCCCGACTCCACCGCCGACACAGATCACGGGCTTGTCGTACTTGTGGATCTCGATCGGCGCGCCGAGCGGTCCGAGGACGTCGAGGATCGCATCCCCTTCGGCGAGCTTGCCCATCTCGCGCGTCGAGTAGCCGACCATCTGGAAGATCAGCGTGATCGTCCCAAGCTCGGGATCGTAGGCCGCGATCGTGAGCGGGATCCGTTCGCCGATGTCGGACGTCCGGACGATGACGAACTGGCCCGGCTGCGCGTGCCGCGCGATCAACGGAGCATCGACGATGAACTCAATGATTCCATCGGGACCCGGGGTCAGGACCCTGCGCTTGCGGATCGCAAAGTTCTTCCCCAACGTCGTGAACTGGGACGTACTCATGCGGTGCGATCTCCCTGCGGAACGGTCGGCCGCGATTTCCCCGCCCAACCCGTCTGCCGCCTTCCGGCGCCAGCCCACCCCTTCGGCCATGTGAGGAGGGCGCTTACATGCTGAATCCAATACCAAAATACCATCGAGGGCCGTTTCGATGCAATCGCGGACCGACGGCGCAATCGGGGGCCGGCGCGTCACATCCGCGGGGTTTCCCATGCGGATCGGTGGAGTGCCCCCCTCTGTCCTGCAGGCATCGGGCGGAAGCATCTCGCAATGACAATCCTGGAAGCAGCAGGCCTCCGTCGGCGGCGTGCAGTCCACGTTGGCGCAGTTCGAACCCTCGCCGTAGTAGACCCCGTTCATCGCCTGGCACTCGGCTCCGGTCACGAGAATGCAGGTTCCATCTTGGAGGCAGCACGCGCCGGCCGGGCATTCGCAGGGTAGCGGGAGGCAGGAGGTCCCTTCGCCGTAGAATACGCCGCCCGCTTGCTGGCAATCAGCCTGATAGAGGACGTCGCAATGACAGTCGGCAAAGCAACCCAGATGGCCGATTTCTGCTGTTCGGGGATCGCATCCGTTCGGGATGACGAGTCTACATCCTTCGTCCCGTGCGGGCAACAAGAAGGCCCGCTCCCTCGGGGGGAGCGGGCCCTGTCGACTCACCGTCGTCCGGTGATCGAGTCTAGCGGTAGTTCGCCTTGATCTTGCCCCAGGTCGTGTTCTTCGTAGGCGTGACCACACACGGGTTGTTCGGCTCACAGGTCGTGTAGTCGCCCTGGTAGCGACCACCGTGATCCGCGCACTCCTGCTGGGTCATGATCTGGCAGTCACCCTGATCGCCGATGCAGCAGGCTCCCGTCGGGGGCTGCGGGCAGGGGTTGTTCGGGGTGCACGCGACATTCATGCCAAGCCAATTGCCGCCCTGAGCGATGCACTCGGCTTGGGTCAGCATGACGCAGTTTCCGTTCGTGAAGCAGCAGGCTCCCGGAGGCTGCGGGCAAGGATTCGGATCGCAGAGCGTGCCGTACCCCTGCGGGGTGCCGCCAAGCTGTCTGCAAGCCTGAGCAGTGACGAACTCGCAGTGACCGTCGGCGAAGCAGCAGGCCTCAGGCGGCTGCGGGCAGCTGTTCGGCTCGCAGGTGCCGTCCATCGTCCAACTGGTTCCGCCCTGCGCCGTGCACTCCGCCTGCATCAGGACCGCGCAATGGCCATCAGCGAAGCAGCACGCGCCCGGAGGCTGCGGGCAGTTGTTAGGATCGCAGTTCGTGAAATCACCCTGGAACACGCCGCCGAGCCTTGCGCACTCGGTCTGGGTCACGACCGTACAGCGGCCGTCATGGAAGCAGCAGGCGCCCGGAGGCTGCGTGCAGGGATTCGGATCGCAGGTCGTGTCCATGCCCAACCAGCTGATCCCGCCCTGAGCGAGGCACTCGGCCTGGGTCAGGATCACGCAGTGGCCATCGCGGAAGCAGCAGGCTCCCGGAGGCTGCGGGCAAGGATTCGGATCGCATAGCGTGCCGAGTCCGAGCCACGTGCCACCTTCGGCGAGGCACTCAGCCTGGGTGACGAACGTGCAGTGGCCGTCGTGGAAGCAACAGGCTCCGTTCGGCTGCCTGCACGGGTTCGGATCGCACAGCGTGTCCATCCCGTGCCACTGGCCGCCTTGCTGGGCGCACAGAGCCTCGGTCAGAACCGCGCAATGACCGTCGGGGAAGCAGCAAGCGCCCGGAGGCTGGATGCACGGATTCGGATCACACAGCGTGTCCATCCCTTGCCAACGACCGCCCTGCTGAGTGCAGTTGGCTGCCGTGAGAATAGTGCAGTGGCCATCGTGGAAGCAGCATGCTCCCGGAGGCTGAGGGCACGGGTTTGGATTGCACAGCGTGTCCATGCCCTGCCACGTGCCGCCCTCGCGGACGCACTCGACCTGGGTCAGGATCGCGCAATGGCCGTCATGGAAGCAGCAGGCTCCCGGAGGCTGAGGGCACGCATACGACGAGCAGTTGGTGCCTGGGCCTGCAGGGGTGCCACCGCGAGCCGTGCACTGATCCGCGAGCAGCATTTCGCAATGGCCGTCGTGGAAGCAGCAGGCTTCTGGTTGCGGACAGGGGTTCGGCGAACAGACGGTACCGAGACCCAGGAAGTTCCCCTGACACTGATCAGGCCGCCCCTGGATGCATGTGCCATCATTGAGGCAGCAGGCGCCGAAGCAATCCTCGTAGCGGTAGTTCAGGAAGCTCACGTCGACATTCTGACCTGGGAGAACCACGACGTCGTACGATGTCGGGCCAACCGCGGTCCAGCCGCTGACCGGGAGCTCATAGATGCGATAGTTGCCGGTCGGGATGCCGTTCCAGACGGCCGTCCCATTGGCGTCGGTCCGGCGGCAGATCCGGTCACGCGACGGGGTCTCGATGCAGAGCCACCAGTTCGAAAGGGGTTGATCACCCCCGTCGAGCACGCCGTTGCAGTTCGAGTCCTGGTACTTATGGGCGGTGATGCTCCCGTTGTCGAAGCAGACATAGAAGGTGACTTCGGCGTCGGCTTCGTTTCCGGCCTCGTACGAGTGATACTCGATCCTCACCCAGTACTTCCCGTCGACAGAGCCGGGAGGAACGGTCCAGTTCCGACTGATAATAAGCCCCGTATCGTCTTGATAGACCTGATGCTCGACCGTGATCGTGCGCGTCGGGTCCAGCAGTTTGTAATCGACGTAGTCCGGGGTTGTCGTGTGCTGGATGTTCCAGAAAATTCGTACGGTTCCTCCAGGATCGAGGACACAGAACGGAGGTTCCGGGTCTCGTCCGAGGGTAATCGTGGCAACGCGGTTGGCTGCAATAGCCGTTCCGGCCACGATACACAGGAGGAGAAGAACGATAATTGCGCGATAGCTACGTGTCATTTTGCTTCCCCCGGCCGCCCCTCCGGTACCAGACGAGCAGGCCAATGCGTGGTGGTGCCTGATGCATTCAAGCAAAGTAATAGTACCACACTGGTCGTAATCGTCAAGATGCAATGACTTCCTGACTCATGGATTGTTCTTATCCGGCAGGTTTGTGGGGACAAAAACGCATTCTAGCGGACGACCCACAAACGGATCGGATTGCCCCGGCTGGAGGGGCGGGCCAGATAGAGACCGCTGCGTGCCTCGCGTCCTCTCCCGTCGCGCCCGTCCCAGGTCAGGAACGGTTGCCCGATCGATGGGCGAATCGTTGTAATCATCTGTCCTGAAACGTCATATATCGTGATCCAGTTGGGCTGCGCCCCGCCCAGGATCGGAATCCGGATCGGCGGTCTCCCCGGGCACGGGTAAGGTAGGCCGAGGATCAAGCGGACTTTTCCCCCGGGATTCGGCGCATCCGAGCCGCCAACCGCGTCCTTGAGGATCCAGTCATCGGGGTCGAGCCGAACACGCGTCGGGGCAAGACGGACCGGGACCAGGAACTCCTGAATGCGGAGGCTGTCTTGAAGCACCCGACTGTAGGCCCCTTGTTCGTCCCGGATCTCGATCTCGATCGGCATCCGGAAGGTCGGCTCGGCCTGACCTTGTTCAATGCGGACCCGGAGCCAGGATCCATCGGGACGAGCCACCGAGGACCAGGTCATGACGTAGGTCGGCTGCCCCGTGCCGTAGACCCAGCGATCGAAGAACCAGCGAAGATCGCGCCCGCTCGACTCCTCGAACGCCTGGATCAAGTCCTCGGTGGTGGCGTTGCCGTACGCGTGTCGCCGGCGGTATTCGCGCATGCCGGCGAAGAAGGTCTGCTCTCCCAGGACTCCGCGGAGCATGTGAAGGACCCAAGCGCCCTTGAAATAAACCGTCCCGCCGAAATCGTAGATGGGGGGGACGATCGGGCCCGGGAAATCCGGCCACCACATGCGGCGGATCCAGTCCCGATACGCTTCGATGCCGCCCACCGATTCGTACCAGAGCGCCTCGCAGTAGCTCGCGAAGCCCTCGTTCAGCCAGATATCTTCCCACGTCGCGCAGGTGACGTCGTCCCCCCACCATTGGTGCGCGAGTTCATGGGCGATCACCCAGTCATTCTCGTCCGTCCCGTCGACGAGGTACTCGCCGTACGAGGTCAGCGTCTGGTTCTCCATTCCGCCGCCCCAAGAGAACTCGGCCATCCCGTATTTCTCGCTGGGGAAGGGGTACGGCCCAAAACGATCCTCGAAGGTGCGGATCATCTCCGGGGTATGCGCCCATGACGCGGCGGCGAGGCCGCGATGCTCCGGGTACGCGAGATAGAGGATCGGGAGGGCCTCTCCCTCTCCAGGCCCCTTGTGAACGTCGCCGAAAACGGCGTAGTTCGTGCACGCGATGCTCACGAGGTAGGGAGCGATCGGATAGCCCTCGCGCCAGGTCATGCGGCGCCGACCCGGTCCGGTGGCCTCATTGGCGATCAGCCTGCCGTTGGATCCGGCGTAGAGCGTGTCGGGGATGTCGATGGCGACGGTCGCGAGAAGCTTGTCGTTCGGGACGTCCTTGCACGGCCACCACGAGGAGGCGGACTTCGGCTCACTGATCGTGTAGGCCGCGGGGACGCCATGGCGTCGTTCGAAGGAGAACCCGAGGAAGCCCTCGCGCGGCGGGTGACCTCGGTACGCGATCGTGATCTCTGCGCGCGAACCCGCCGCCAGCGGGGCGTCGAACGAGATCGTGAGCGTTCGCGTCCGATGCTCGAACCGCAAGGGCGTTGCTCCCCGCCAGACGCCGTCCACGCGGAGTGAGTCCGTGAGGTCCATTTGGACGATGTCGAGCGCGCGGGTGGCCTCGATCGTGTGACGGGCGGTTGCGATGATCGTCCGGGCATCGAAATCGAGCTTCAGATCGAGAATGACGTCGATGCAGTCGTAGCCCCGGCCGTCGAGCTCGCGGGGTGGAGGGGGGAACGCGAAGCGGGGCTTGCCGAGCAGCTCAAGAGGGGGATGGGTCGTGGGGGGGCCGGCCACGGCCATCGTCGAGACGGCCGCGATCGCGGCCGCGATCACGAGGACCAGCGCCGCTGCCCGCCGCATCATCATGCGACTTCCTCCGAGCCGACCATCATCGCGAGGAGAGAGTCGGGGAATTCCCGAAATCGCAGCACCCGCAGAATCGCCCGGCCGATCTCGCTGTTCGGCGTCGATGCGCCGGCGGTCAGGCCGATCGTGATCGGTCCGGTAGGGAGCCATCCACCCCGAACGACCGGGCCGGAGTCGCCCAGGGGCTTGTGCCGGATCCATCGGGGCGAGAGGAGATCCTCGGCCCGCTCCACGTGGAAGGTCGGCACGCGGTGGGAGACGCCGATCTCGACCAGGTGGGTCGTGTTGCTGCTGTTGAATCCGCCGATGACGAGGAGGATGTCGATCCCCGGCGCGAGCATCTCCTCGACCGCATCCTGGCGATCCTGCGTCGCGCTGCAGATCGTCTCGAAGCTCGCGAAGTGATCATCGATCCGATCCTCACCGTAGCGAGACGCGAGCGCGACGCGAAGTGCGGCGGCGATGGCGAGCGATTCGGACGAGAGCATCGTCGTCTGGTTCGCGAGCCCGATCCGCCGGAGGTCCTGATCCGGATCGAAGCCGTCCGAGGCAGCGGAGCCCATCTCGTCGAGGAACGCCTCAGGCGGGATCCGCCCTTCAATGAACGCGCAGACGGTGCGCACCTGATCGAGATCACGCACGACGAGGAAGCATCCGCCCTTCAGAGTGACCTGAGAGCAGGTCGCCCGCGTCTCCTCGTGATCGAGCTTCCCGTGGATGATCGAGGTGAACCCGTCGCGCGCGTACCGCCCGACGCTCTTCCAGACGTTCAGGACCGAACCGCACGTCGTGTCGACGAGGATCGCGCCGATCGCGCGGAGGCGCGCAAGCTCGGGTTGCTCGATTCCGAAGGCGGGGATCAGGACGACGTCCTCCGCGGTGATTCCCGCAAGGGGATCGGCGATCGCGGGTGATGGGAGACGCTGGATCCCCATCTCCTTGAGCCTGCCGTTTACCAAGGGGTTGTGGATGATCTCGCCGGTGATGTAGATCCGGCGGTCGGGGAAGCGGCGGCGGGTCTCGTACGCGTACTCAACCGCGCGGTCGACGCCGTAGCAGAAGCCGAACTCGCGCGCGAGGACGAGCGTCGTTCCGTCGTGCGCGATCCGGTGCCCGTGGGAATGGAGCCACTCGACGACCCTGCTGCGGTAGTCCTGCTCGAGAACCGGGAGGATCTCGTCGCGCTTGCCGAACCCCTTCCGGAAGTAGCGCCCTTCAGCCATCGGTCTCCTTTCGCCGGCCGGCCATCATTCAATTGTAGGCGCAAAACGCCCCGGAATGGGCACACTTCTGAGGAATCTGGTAACGTCCCCGCCATGAGAATTTCGAGAATCTTCCCGATCGGCCTGATCCTGGTCGTCCTGCTCGCGTCCGGTTTCATCCTGCCGTCCGTCGTACGCGCGACGCCTCCCGCCGGCTACTACCTCCAGCCGGCCCTCCACGGCGAGACGATCGTCTTCGTCGCGGAAGGAGACCTCTGGAAGGTTCCGGTCACGGGAGGGGTCGCGACGCGGCTGACCAGCCATCCCGGCGATGAACGGAGTCCGGTGATCTCCCCGAATGGGTCCACAGTTGCATTCTCGGGGCAATACGAGGGCCCCACCGAGCTGTACACGATGCCGCTCTCTGGAGGGCTCCCCGTGCGCTGGACCTACGACGGCGAGGGGATCGCGCCGGTCGGTTGGATGGACGACGGGCGCGTCCTCGCGACGACTGCGGCCGGATCGACCCTTCCGGACAACCGACTCGTCACGATCGATGTGTCACGCCCGGGAGCCGCCGAGGTCGTGAAACCGATCCCCCTCTCGCAGGGCGCCGACGGGTGCACCGACGACACGGGGCGGATCCTCTTCTTCACGCGGCTGCCGTTTCAGGGGAGCCACACGAAGCGATATCAGGGAGGGACCGCACAGAAGATCTGGCGTTTCGCGGACGGCGACTCGGAGGCGACCTGTCTGACCCCTGACTGGGACGGCACGAGCCGGCATCCGTCATGGTGGCGGGGGCGCATCTTTTTCGAAAGCGACCGCGACGGCACGATGAACATCTGGTCGATGGACCCGTCCGGTCGCGACCTCAAACAGCACACACGTCATGAGGGATGGGACGTGGCGGGCGCCTCTCTCGCGGATGGCCGGATCGTCTATCAGCTCGGCGCGGACTTGTACATTCTCGACATCGCATCGGGGGAGGACCGCAGGATTCCGATCACGCTCGACTCCGACTTGGATCAGACGCGCGAGCACTGGATCGAGAAGCCGATCGACTACATGACGTCAGCCCACATCTCTGCGGATGGGGAGCGCATTGCGCTGACCGCACGCGGACGCGTCTTCGTCGCGCCGCGCAAGCAGGGGCGTCTCGTCGAGGCGGCGCGCAAGGAAGGGGTCCGCTATCGTGCGGCGCGGTTCCTCCGGGACGGGAAGAACCTGATCGCGCTCTCCGACGAATCGGGCGAGGTCGAGTTCTGGCGGCTGCCGTCCAACGGGGTCGGCGCGGCGACTCAGCTCACGTCGGATGGCGAGATCCTGCGCTGGGACGGGACCCCCTCGCCGGACGGGAAGTGCGTTGCCCACATCGACAAGAACCAGCGCCTCTATGTCCTGGATCTCGACAAGAAGACGAATCGGAAGATCGACGAGTCGAAGGTCGACAACTTCAGCGACCTTGCCTGGTCGCCGGACGGCAAGTGGCTCGCCTACGTTGCCAAGGCGGACAACTTCTTCCGCAGGATCCGCTTGTACGGGCTTGCGCCGGACAAGATCACCGATCTCACGAGCGATCGATTCGACAGCTACAACCCCGTATTCAGTCCCGACGGGAAGTGGCTGTACTTCCTTTCGGACCGGAACTTGAGGTCGATTGTCGGCGATCCGTGGGGGAGCTATCAGCCCGAGCCGTTCCTCGATCGCACGACGAAGATCTACCAGATCGCGTTGGCGGCAGGGGAGCGATCCCCGTTCGCGCCGAGCGACGAGCTGCATCCCGCCGCGGGAGATTCGTCCGGAAATGAAGGGGGATCCGGCGAGGGCAAGGGCAAGAAGGCGAAGGAGGACGTGGCGCCCGCGGTGAAAGTCGATCTCGACGGAATCGCCGGGCGGCTGATCGAGGTGCCGGTCCCTGCCGGCAACTATGGCTCCCTTGCGGTGAACGATGCCGCGCTCTTCTGGCTGTCCTCACGTACGGGTGGGGCGAAGCGCTCGCTCGAGGCGGTCGCGGTCTCAAACGACGAGATCGAGGTTCAGACGCTCCTGAAGGACGTCGCGAGCATCGAACTTTCACAAAACGGGAAGAGGATCCTCGTCCGCAAAGGCGAGGACCTGTTCGTGATCGACGCGGGGGTGAAGAAGCCGGAGGATCTGGACAAGAAGAAGGTCGATCTGTCGGCCTGGTCCCTCTCCGTCGTGCCGGCCGAGGAGTGGCGGCAGATGTTCGCCGAAGCTTGGAGGCTCGAGCGAGACTACTTCTACGACCCCGGGATGCACGGCATAGACTGGAAGGCGATGCGGGCGAAGTACGAACCGCTCGTCGAGCGGGTGCGCTCCCGCGGCGAGCTCGCGGACCTGATAGGGCAGATGGTCTCGGAGCTGGGCGCCCTCCACACGTTCGTTTATGGCGGAGACGCGCGGCGCGGCGAGGACAAGATCCGTCCGGCGTCGCTCGGGGCCGTTCTGCGGCGCGACGACGCAGAGGGCGGCGTTCGGGTCGCCCACATCTACGCGAATGATCCCGATGAGCCGGAAGGGGCGAGTCCGCTCGCGCGGCCGAACGTCGATGTGAAGATCGGCGATCTGATCACCATGGTCGACGGCGTGCCGGTCCTGTCGGTTCCGGACATCGGCGATCTGCTGCGGCAAAAAGCGGGACGTCAGGTGCTCCTGCGGGTGCGCCCTGCCAGCGCCGGGGCTAGCGAGACGCGCGATGTCATCGTGAAGCCGATCACCCCGGACCAGTGCGCGGATCTTCGCTATCGCGAGTGGGAGTACACGCGCCGCAGGACCGTCGAGGATGCCGCGAAGGGCGAAGTCGGATATGTGCACCTGCGCGCGATGGGTGGAGGTGACTACACGGACTGGGCGAAGGGCTACTACCCGGCGTTCATCCGCAAGGGATTGATCATCGACGTGCGCCACAATAACGGCGGGAACATCGACAGCTGGATCCTCGGCCGCCTGCTCCGAAAGGCATGGTTCTACTGGTCGCAACGCGTCGGCGAATCCCCGGATTGGAACATGCAATACGCATTCCGCGGGCACGTCGTCGTGCTGTGCGACGAGTCCACGTATTCGGACGGTGAGGCGTTCGCCGAGGGGATCCGCCGGCTCGGGATCGGCAAGATCATCGGGACGCGCACGTGGGGCGGCGAGATCTGGTTGTCGTCGAGCAACAATCTGGTCGACCACGGGATCGCGACCGCCGCCGAGTCGGGCGTGTACGGCCCCGAGGGGAAATGGCTGATCGAGGGGCATGGCGTCGATCCCGACATCGTGGTGGACAACCTGCCGCACGCGACGTTCGAGGGCGGTGACGCGCAGCTCGCACGCGCCGTGGCCGAGGTTGAGCGGATGATTCGCGAGGAGCCGGTCGAGAAGCCGGCCCCGCCGAACTACCCGGACAAATCGTTCCACAAAGGAGTGCGCTGAGGCGCACGGACACAAGCAAGACATGGAGCCGCTTTCGCGCGCGCTTTCGCGCCGCGGCATTGACCTCTCGATGTCGCGGCGCTATTCTCTTCTGGCGATCGATCCACCTTCGTTTGACCCAGGCCGAGGAGGAAGCCCATGCGTCGCGCCCTGCCGGTCCTGTTGATCCTGCTCCTCATCACCGTCGCGACCGCGCTCGCGGCGGGGGAGTCGGTCCGCCACGCGGTCGTGCGCGACGGATCGTCCGTTGTCCGCATCATTCCCACGTCTCCGGAACGCGCGAATGCGAGCAGCGTGCCGTCCGCGTCGTGCCCGCCTGCGGCGGCGATGAACGAGCGCGCGACGTGGCGCCTGCAACAGACCGTCGGGAGCGTGCTCAAGACCGTGTCGTTTGCGGATCCACAGAACGGTTATGCCGCGGCCGAACTGGGCGCCGTGTACAAGACGACGAATGGCGGTACGAGCTGGACGCGGGTCATGAACCTCGGATTCCCATACTACTGGTACGGGATCCAGGCGTTCTCGTCCCAGACGGTCCTGATCGTCGGGTTCCAGAACCAGAGCGGCGCGGGCATTGCTCGTTGGACCGACAACGGCGGTTCGACGTGGACGAGCGACATCGTGATCGATCCCTTGAACTGGCTCCTCGGGCTCAAGTTCGCGGACGCGCTGCACGGGATCGCCTATGGGAACTTGGGGTACGTCTACGTCACGCAGAATGGTGGACGCACAGCCGGGGACTGGACGAAGGTCACGACCGATCCCGCCCTCGGCTGGCTCGCCGGGAGTTTCACATTCCGGCCGGATGGAAATGTCAACATCACGGGGATCAAATATTGCCACTCGACCGACTTCGGATACACGTGGGCCGTGCAGCACTCGGCCGATCCGGTGTTCGACGGCGGCTGCTCGTTCCCCGACCTCACGCATGGGTGGACCGGGGGTGGTCAAATCTCCGCACCGGTTTCGGGATGGGTCCATCGCACGACGGACGGCGGGACGAACTGGAGCGGCCGGCTGATGCAGCCCTCGTATCCGATCCGGATCGTCCAGTTCTTCGACTCGAACTTCGGGTTCGCAGCGGGCGGCAACATCTACAGCAGTGCGGGCGGCATCTGGAGCACGGCGGACGGGGGCACCACGTGGAACCTCGACGTCAATACGGGCGCCGAGATGTCGGCGATCGACGCGAAGCCGGTGAGCGCCGATTCGACCGACGTCTGGTGCGTCGGCTTTCTGCCGAACTTCAATGGCGTGTTCTACAAGACGCGGGTCGGGCGGCGCGCGCCGGCCGGCGTGGACGGCGCATCGCCGGCGGCTTCCCTGGCCGGGCGCGCGGTCCCAAATCCATTCTTCGGGCGAACGGAGATCTTCCTCCCCGGACGGACGGCCGCTGTCTTCGATCTCGCGGGCAGGCGCATCTGTTCCCTTGCCTCGATCCGCGCCGGGGTCTTTGGATGGGACGGGCGGGACGGCGTCGGGCATGACGTCGCGACGGGGATCTACCTGATCCGAGCGGTGGACGGGAGTGGGTCCGCCGCGCGGGTGATCAAGATTCGATAGGGCACGGCCCCCGTTTGACCCCCGGCCCCTAGCGGGTTATCCTTCACGGGTCTGCCGTTCTGTGGGTGGAAGGGCGCTCCCGCGCCCGGGGAAGAGGAGGAAATCCCATGAGCGTTCGCATCGGTGAGGAGAGGCTCTGCTGCGAGGACATCCAGCGCGTCGCCCGCGCCAACGAGCCGGTCGAGTTGTCGCAGGCGGCCCTCGCGCGCATCCAGCATTGCCGCGAATTCGTCGAGCGCAAGGTGCGCGAGCGGGCCGTCATGTACGGGATCACGACCGGCATCGGCGAGCTCTCCGAGACGATTCTGGACCCCGAGCAAACGGAGCGTTTCCAGCGCTTCCTCGTTTACAGCCATGCCGCCGGGATCGGCGAGCCGCTCCAGATCCCCGATGCCCGCTCCGCGATCCTCTCTCGGATGTCGGTCCTGAGCCAGGGGCACTCGGGGATCCGCCCGGTCCTCGTGCAAATGATGGCCGAGATGCTGAACAAGGGCGTGACACCCATCATGTGCGAGAAGGGATCGGTCGGCGCATGCGGAGACCTCGCGCCGATGTCGCAATTCGCTCTCTGTTTGATCGGCGAGGGTGAGGCCATCTTCAAGGGCGAGCGGCTTCCGGCGCGCGTCGCGCTCGAGCGCGCGGGTATCGCGATCCAGCGCTACGAGGCGCGCGACGGCCTTGCCTCGATCAACGGGAGCAACTGCATCAGCGGGATGGGCGCCTTGCACGTCGTCGACGCGCTGCAGTGGCTGCGGCAGGCGGACATCGCGGTCGCGATGACCCTCGAGGTCGTGAATGCGAACATGCTCGCCTACGACGAGCGAATCCACAAGGTGCGCGGATTCGCCGGCGCGCAGGAGTCGGCGGCGAACGTCCGAAAGATCACTCAGGAAAGCGAGATGCTCCAGCAGAAGGGGAAGAAGGTGCAGGACGCCTACTCGCTGCGGAGCACGCCGCAGGTCGTCGGGGGCGCGCGCGACGCCCTGAAGTACACGCGCTCGCAGATCGAGACCGAGCTGAACGGAGTCGGCGACAACCCGATCTTCTTCCCGGACGATGACGGCGGGACCATTCTCACCGGCGCGAACTTCCAGGGGACGCCGATGGCCCTCGGCCTCGAGATCCTCGGCACGGCGATCACGACGGTGAGCGTGCTGTCGGAGCGGCGGCTGAACCGGCTCTTGAACCGCAACCTGAGCTGCGGGCTGCCCGCGTTCCTGACAAAGGGCGCCGGGATGTTCTCCGGGATGATGCTCGTGCAATACACCGCGGGCGCCCTGTGCTGCGAGAGCCGGATCCTCTCGGCGCCGGCCGCGACCGGGTCGATCCCGGCCGCCGCGGACCAGGAAGACTTCGTTTCCATGGGGATGACAACGAACTTAAAGACGAAGCAGATCATCAAGAACGCGCAGGCGGTCCTCGGAATCGAAATGATGGCGGCGGCGCAGGCGATGGACTTCCGCCGTCCACTCCGCGGCGGCAAGGGGACCGAGGCCGCGTACGAGGTGATCCGCAAGCACGTCACGTTCATGGAGGAGGACCGTCCCCTCTACCCGGACAACAACGCGATGGCCGCGCTCGTTGAATCCGGGGAGATCCTGAGGGCGGTCGAGGGCGCCGTCGGCAATCTGGTCTAGCCGGTGATTGTCCGATGACGGCACAGGATTCGACATTTCGCAGCGGCTACGTCGCGCTGGTCGGGCTCCCGAACGTCGGCAAGTCGACGTTGATGAACCACCTCGTCCGCCAGAAGCTCGCGATCGTGAGCCCCAAGCCGCAGACCACGCGCCGCCGGACGCTCGGAATCGTGAGCGGCCCCGGCTATCAGATGATCGTGCTCGACACGCCAGGGATCCTCGATCCGCACTACCCTCTCCAGAAGGCGATGATGAGGACAGTCCGGGAAGTCCTCGGCGATGCGGACGTCGCCTGCTTCCTCCTGGACGCCACGGAGTTGAAGCCGGGCGCGATCCCGGTGCCGGACGCTCTGCGCGCATTCGAGAAGACGCGTATCGCGGCCCTGAACAAGGTCGACATCGTGCGATCGAAGGAGAACTTGATCCCCCTGCTCCAGGAGACCCACGACACCGGGCTCTTCTCCGAGATCATTCCGATCTCGGCGCTGACCGGCGACGGGGTCGACCGCCTTGTCGCCGCCATCGTGAAGAACCTCCCCGTGGGGCCGCCGTTCTATCCCGAGGATCAGCTCACGGAGCAACCCGAGCGGTTCTTCGTCGCCGAGATCGTGCGCGAGCAGGTGTTCCTCCGCTATGCGGAGGAGATCCCATATGCCGTCGAGGTCGAGGTCGCGGATTTCCGCGAGAGGCCCGGCGCGAAGGACTACGTCGAGCTGGTTCTCCACGTCGAGACCGCGTCGCAGAAGCCGATTCTGATCGGTCATGGCGGACGGGCGATCCGGGCATTGGGGGAGGCGGCGCGCATCGAAGTCGAGAAGCTCCTCGACCGGCCGGTCTATCTCCACCTGCAGGTGAAGGTCTCGGCGAAGTGGCGGAAGAACGAGGCGGCCCTGCGGCGCTTCGGCTACCGGATCTGATCGAGCGATGCGGCCGTCGGGTCGAGCCCCCCGGATCGCTGCATGCATCCGATGATGCACCCGAACGCCACCCTGGGCGCGGTTGCGGCCCTCGGAGCGGCGGCGCTGTGGGCGGTGTCGACGATCCTATGGACACGGCAGATGGCCGTCAGCCCGCCGCAAGCGATGAACTTGTTCAAGACCGGCTTGTGCTTCCCGCTGTTCGTCGCGACCCTCCTCATCGCCGGGCCGCACCCGGCACTCGCCGGGGTGACCCCGGTCGCGGCGGGGATTCTCGTCGTGAGCGGGGTGATCGGGATGTCGCTCGGGGACACGGCGTACTTCAGCGCTCTCCGGCGCATCGGAGCGCGGCGAACGATGATGCTGCAGTGCCTGACCCCGCTCTTCGCGGCGGTACTGTCGCTCCTGATGGGCGAGGGGCTTCCGGGGGCAGTCGCGTCGATCGGGGTCGTGCTCGTGATCATCGGCATCGTGCTCGTGCTGCGGGAACGACCCGTCGGGGTCGTCGCCCGCGGGAGGACGCGCGCCGGCATCGCTCTCGGGCTCGCGTCCGCCTTCTGCCAGGCCCTCGGAATCATCCTGACGAAGCGGGGGATGGTGAGCGTGGGGCTCCTGCAGGCGAGCACGATCCGGATCCTCGCGGGCGTGGTGGGGATCCTCACGCTCGAGGCGATCACGGGCCAGCTGGGCGCCACCGTGCGGCACGCGCTCCGGCCGCCGTCGCTGCCGCGCATCCTTCCCGCTGCTCTGATGGGAAGCTTTCTTGGTTTCTTCCTGTTTCAGGTCGCGATCCAGAATTCGCAACCGGCGGTTGCCGCGGCCCTGACCGGGACCTCGCCCCTTTTCGTCGCGCCGCTCAGCGTCGTGTTCCTCGGCGAGGCGATGGCCGTCGGAGGATGGATTGGCACGATTCTCGCGGTTGCGGGGGTTGCCCTCGTGATGGTTGCATGATCTCTCGAGAAAGGCGGGATCCACAATGAGCCATCAATCGATTCCCGGGCACCCGCTATTCCTCACCGATCCAGAGGTCCGACTGGCGTATTCCGAGGACGCGACCGGGCTCGTCGCGATCCCGGATGCCGTCGCGCGCCCTTCGAGCGAGGAAGAGATCGTCGAGATCGTCCGCCACTGCCGGGAGCATGGGATCGGCGTGACCGCGCAGGGCCTGCGGTCGAGCATGGTCGGCGGACCGCTCGCGTTCGGCGGGGTCGCTCTCTCGTGCGAGCGGCTCGCGCGCCTGATCGACGTCGACCTCGATCGCCGCGTCGCGATCGTCGAGCCGGGGATGAACACGGGCGAGTTCAAGCGCGCGCTCGCGGGGACCGGGCTCTTCTATCCGCCCGACCCGACGAGCGAGAACGAGTGCACGATCGGCGGCAACGTCGCGACGAACGCAAGCGGGGCGTGCACTTATCGTTATGGCGCGACCCGCCCGTACGTGCGCTCTCTGCGCGTTGTCCTCGGGGACGGCCGCGCGACTGAGGTCACGCGCAGCAGCGCGACGAAGAATACGGTCGGCTATTTCGGCTTCCAGGATCCGATCGATCTCTTCATCGGAAGCGAGGGCACGCTGGGGATCTTGAGCCGAGTCACGCTCGACCTCCTGCCCGCGCCCCTCGGGTTCTTCTCGGGGATGGCGTTCTTCCGCACGGACTCTGAAGCGCTTCAGTTCGTCGTCGCGGCGGACCATGCACGCCGCGCGGGATCGCTCGATCCGCGCTGTCTCGAGTTCTTCGACGAGAACTCGCTTGGGATCATCCGTCCTGAAGCGGGGCGCTTGACCATTCCCCGCGATGCGCGCTCGGCGATCTTCTTCGAGCAGGAATGCGATCCTGATTCCGCGGAGGCGGGCTTCGAGGCGTGGTACGCATTCCTCGAGTCGAACGGCGCGCTCGCCGACGACACGATCATCGCGGCGAAGGAGGAGGGCCAGCTCGAGCTTCGCAAGCTCCGCCATGCGCTCCCCGAGACGATGAACGAGCGCGGGCAGAAGGCGCGCGCCGCCGGCGGTCTGAAGGTCTCGACCGACTGGTGCGTTCCGCTCGAGGCGATGCCGCGCACGATCGAGGACGCGACCCGCATCCTGCGGGACGGCTTCGACGGCTTCTACATCCGTTACGGCCACATCGGCAACGGCCACCCGCATTTCAACCTTCTCGCGGAGGATCCCCGCGCGCTCGCCCAGGCGCGCGAGGTGACCCACCGGATGGCGCTCCTCGCGGTCGAGCGCGGAGGGACGGTCACGGCCGAGCACGGGATCGGCAAGGTCAAGCGCGAGTACGTCGGATACCAGTACCCCGACTGGGTCGTGGAGGGGATGCGCGCAGTAAAGCGCGTCCTCGATCCGGACGGAATCCTGGCCCCCGGCAACATCTTCGAATAGCGCGACCCTTCGCCCGTTGGATTGTGGTCGTCACCGCGTCAAGAGGATCTTTCGAGACAAGGCCTTCCCTTCGGTCTCGAGACGGATGAAGTAAACGCCCGAAGGCATCGCCTTCCCCGCGTCGCTGTTGCCTTCCCACACGTATGCGTACCGACCCGCGACGAGCGGGCCGTCTGCAAGGGTCCGCACCGCGCGTCCGGCGAGATCGTGGATCACAACGTGCACGTTCCCCGCGGCCGGCAAATCGAATCGGATCGTCGTGCTCGGTCCGAATGGGTTCGGTGTCGCCGGAAGGAGCGCGAGCTTCCGCTGGCCGCCAATCTCCTCCACCCCTGCGAGAGGACCGACGTGGAACTGGTAATACTTGTATTCCGCCCCTCGGGGCGCCGCGCCGCGCCAACCCGCTGTGTTGTCTGCGATGATGTAGTAGCGAATGTGCACGTTGCCGCCCTGACCCGGAATCGATCCTCCCCATTCGTTGGGGTTGCCCGTCGGCGACAGCGTGCTGACCTGATCGAACACGGTTCCCGTGCCGAACTTCACCTTGACGCTGTTCGCGACGATCCCGCTGGTCGACGCGACCGTCACGGTGAGCGGATACGGCCCGGCGGTGGTCTGATCCCCGAGCGGGGTGTGCGTCAGGACCGGGACGTCGAACTGGTTTGCGGTCAGGAAGCGCCGCTGGACGAACCAGTAGAAGAGGCTCCCTGAATGAAGGGCGCCGTAGACGTCCCTGTCGGCCTGCATCGCGAACGCGGCCGCCTGCGCCATCGAGGCGCTCGTGTTCATGTAGAAATGCATCTTCAGCATGTCGGTGTCGGTCACGGTGCGTCCGCACTCGTGCCAGATCAACCACCAGCATGAGGCCCAGATGTCCCCGTCGTGATAGATGTCGCCGTTCACGTTCTGGTAGTTCTCGGTGCCGTTGATCATGCGCCCCGGCCAGAACGGGTTGTGGCCGTCCCAGTTGAAGACCGAGTCGGCGTGGAACGACGAAAGGGCGCCTGAGCTGCTGCAAGCCCAATAATCCCCGAATCCCTCGCCCATCGCCCTTTCCTGGTTTCCTCCCCATCCCGGGACGATCGAGTTCTGGATTGCGTGACCGTACTCGTGAAGGATCACGTCCGCGTCCTCGGCGTCGTCGACCCCGCCGTCCCCGTAGGCGATCTTGTTCACGCTGGGTTGGTAGTAGCTGTTGTCGGCGCCGCCCGCCCCGTGGGCGTCGTAGTGAAACGGCGCGTGCTGGATCGTGTTGAAGCCGAGGGTCTGGATGTACCGCTGACTCGTGTCGATGTTGTAGTAGGCGTTCGCCCACTCGAATCCGTCGTTTGAACGGGTGTACTGGAATCCGTTCGGATCGTTCGAAGTCGGAGGCGCGCCCGAGGGCGAGTCCCAGTCATCCGCGTACGCCCAGAGTCCGCGGAGATAGTAGAGGCCGCCCTGCTGCGTCAAATCGCGAAGCGGCAGCAAGAACCGCTGGGCGTTCAGCTCCGCGGTGTCCGCATCGTTGTTGTCGGAGTAGTTGCCGCCGTAGTTGACGCGCGCAGTTGTCAAGGGATCCGGGTTGAAGACGTAGCCCTGGCCGTCGACGTACAGGGTTCGATCGGTCAGCCGAACGATCGCGCCGGTCGTGGCGTCAACGAAGACGTCCCAGTCCCCTCGCGGCCTGTCGACCGGGATCGGCACGCGCCATGCGAGATGGCCCGCCGCCCCAACCTGATCCTGGTCGCGAATGATCCAGAGTTCGCTCTTCAGATCTGCGGCCCACCTCGCATCAGGAGCGACGCCAACCGCCGCGATCGCGATCGCGCGCGCGCGCGCCTCGTCGATCACGGGGAAAGTCGGGATCGACACATGTGCGATTACAGGATCGTACGTGGAGTGGACCGCCCGCACCTGATGCCCCTCAGCATCGAGCGAGACGACCATCTCGGCGCCGAGGATGGCCACGCCCGCGATCGCCTGGCGGAAGCGGACGTGGATTCCGCCCGGCGCTTCCTGGACCTGATCGAGAATGAGGTCGGCTCCCGTACGGCTCAAGCCGTAGTCACTGGCGGTAACCCGCAGGTACGCGAGCGCCGCCTGCTCCGGTGTTCCTGCGTAGGGCCCCGCGTCCAGGCCGAAACGCGCCGCGAAGACACCGCTCGCCCGGTTCACATACCCGTCCGCCACCGGGTCCAGGACTTCGCCCGGTCCCGCCGAGCCGATCTCGGCCGGCCGTCCCGTCTGATCGATCGGTTCGCCCAGCGCGTACGCCGCGCCCGCAAAGATCAAGAGGGTCAGCGTCGCGAGCAGAGATGAGTGAAGGAGACGGTATCGAGAAACCATCCTTGTGCCTCCTAGTTGTCTCGAGGTTCGTGCGGTCCACCGGAACGGCATCAGAGCGAGCCCTGCGAGGATCAGATGCTCTAACGAGAAGTATACCAGCCAATGCGCGTGTGCGGGCACGGCGACTTTGCTCTATCTCGGAGGCCGGATGAGATGGACACCCTGGGGGAACTGACGCACAATCCGCATGGCTTCACCTGGAGGAACGTCTAAGATGCGCAGCGGGCAGAAGGTAGGGGAATCGGATCACGCCGATCTGGCCGCGGCACTGAACGCCCTGGAGGGCGCGCCGTACCCCGCCTATCGCTCTATCCGAGGCTCCCACGCGATCGGCAATCGGCTGATCCTCGAGGTGCTGAGCGTCCAGCCCGATCCGTTTGCGCCCCCGACACGCCTGCGCCTGCGGGTTCCCCTCGTCGAGACCGGGTTGTCCGTCGATGACCTCTCCTCCGATTCCGCGCGCACCGCCGCCGAGGACTTCCTCGCCCGCGCGATCGAGGCGTGGCTTCGCTCCGAATCTCCCACCGGCGCGGTCGTGAAGATCGACCCCTCGGTCCAGCAGATCCTCAAGCGGACCGCGGTCCGCCTCGGCGATCGCGAGGTCCAAGTCCACCTGTTCGCCGCGCTGCCGGCCCATGGGCGTCGCATCGAGGGACGCCGGGCCGCGACGGCGCTCGCCGGCGGCCTTCCGCGCCTCGTCCGCGAGACGTTGCTGCGAGGGGCGTGGGACGCGGCGGCCCTCGCGCGCCATCGCGCGACGGTCGAGGACCATCGGGCTCTCACAGGGATCCTGGCCCAGCGGGACTGGGTCGCGTTCCTCGCGGATGGGTCCCGCCTCGCGCGCCGCTCCGGCGAGGAGGACACGCCCCTCGACGACGGAAACGTGCCGTTTGTCGCCCCTTCTGAAATGGCGGCCGAGATCGAACTTCCGCACGCAGGGCGGCTTCGCGGCCTCGCGATCCCGAGCGGGATCACGCTTCTGTGCGGCGGCGGCTTCCACGGCAAGTCCACGCTGTTGCGCGCGCTCGCCGCCGGGGTTTACCCGCACATCCCCGGGGACGGCCGCGAGCGGATTGCAAGCGAGCCGACCGCGACTTCGATCCGCGCCGAAGACGGCCGCGCGATCACGCGGGTCGACCTGCGTCCGTTCATCACGCGGCTCCCGGACGACCGGGATGTCGCCTCTTTCGAGACGACGAATGCGAGCGGATCGACGTCCCAGGCAGCGGCGATCATCGAGGCGATCGAGATCGGCAGCCGGTGCCTCCTCATCGACGAGGACACCTCCGCGACGAACTTCCTTCTGCGCGACCCCTGGATGGCGCGACTCCTGCGTCCCGATCAGGAGCCGATCGTGCCGCTTTTCTCCCGGCTGCGCGAAATCCGTGAACGTTTCGGCTTGTCTACCGTCCTTGTCGTGGGAGGGAGCGGGGAGGCGTTTCGAGTTGCGGATCGTGTTATCGTGATGGACCGGTATCGCCCGCATGACGGGACAGCCCGCGCGGCGGCTCTTCGCGATGAAATGGGACCGGGGCTTAGTGTCCCCGCTGCCGAGTGGCCGGATCCTGGGCGGGATCTTCCGCTCGGACCCCTTCGTGCGCGCCGCCCGAGGGTCCGGGCCTTGACCGCGCGAAGGCTTCTCGTGGGGACAACTGAAATCGATCTCTCCGCGAGCGGCGCCTTGGTGCATCCTTCCCAGGGGAGGACGCTTGCCGCGATCCTGGGTCGATGGATCGACGAAGGGAGCGACACCGTCCGGCTTCCTGATTTCGCATTGGATGCGGCGCTCGAGATCGGACGCTGCGGGCCGGGCGCGTTCTGGACGGGTCCGCCGCGAGGCGACATGTGCGAGGTTCGCGCATCGGAGATCTCGATGATGATGAACCGGCTTCGCGTCCGCGCGGGCGGGCGCGCAGGGCGGGCGCCGGGCGAGACTGCGGACGCCGGATCCGTGTAGGCTGTTCAAGATGCACGAGCGTCTCGTGATCGACCGTTTCGGTTTCCGGCCGCGCTTCCGCGTGATTGGCGGCAAGGCGTGGCGCATCGATCCGTTCTGGTTCCGATCACGGATGCGTTTCGCGGCCGTGGTCTCGCTCGCGGTACACGCCTGCCTGGTGGGTGCGCTGCTCATCCGCATCCCGCGGCCGTCGCGGCAGGCGGTCCGCTTCAACTCGATCCCCGTCAACCTCGTGCGCCTCTCATCGCCGTCGTCCATCGCGGGCGGTCGCGCGGGCGGCGGGGGGATCATCCGCACGCGCATCCCGCCGCCGAAACCTGACACGAAGCCGAAGGCCCAGGCGCAACCGCAGGTGAAGGGGAAGCCGAAGCAGGTGACCGTCAAGAACGCGCTGCCGATCCCGAACCGCAAGCTCAAGGAAGGACGGGCTCAGGACGTCGCGGCGCGCGACAGCACGAAGGCCGGTCCGATCCTGCACGAGGATCTCGCGCTTGCGGGTGGGGCGAAGGGGTCCCTCGACATGACGGTCGACGGGCCGATCTCGGCGTACGCGTACTACCTGATGACGGTGCGCGACAAGGTCGCGAGCAACTGGGAACCTCCCGCCGGGATCGTCACCGCGGGGAAGGAAGTCGCGGCGGTCATCAACTTCCGCATCGACAGGTCCGGCAAGGTGACGGCAAGCTACATCGAGGAGCCGTCGGGGACCGGCGGGTTCGACGCCGCGAGCCTTCGCGCCGTCGTCCTGTCGAGCCCGCTGCCGCCGCTGCCGCAGGAGTACGCGGGGGACTGGCTCGGGATTCATCTTCGGTTCGTGTACAACGAATAGGGGTGGGATAGGGGTGCGCACTTGATGTCTTGCGACCGCTCCGGCCGCGCGCCGGCGGCTCGGCATGCGTGGTTCGTCCGGTTCCTCAGCGTTTCGGCCTCTGCACTCGCCTGCTCGACCGCCTCCGCTCCGGTCCGAGCGCAGTCGGAGGCCAGAATTGAGATCCGGAGCGGCGCTCTCTTCAAGATCCCCGCTCACATCGAGGACTTCCAGTACGACGGGGTCTCCCCGATCCGCTTCTCTACCGGTGAGAGCCCCGAAGAGGTCCTTGTATCCGATCTCACGAAAGCAGATTTCTTCGCGATCACGCGGGGCGGGGCGCCGGTCGGGAATCCTCCGGTCTCGCTCCCGCCGCCGCAGGGGACGCGCGCGATCGTCTCTGCGACGATCCGCATTCGCGACGGCCGGACGACCCTTGCCGGGAACCTGCGGGACGCGACGACCGGCAACAGGATCTTCGCGAACGAATACCCGATGGGCGGGCCGCCGGATCGCCGCTCGATGCATGTCTTCGCGGACGAGATCGTCCTCTACTTGACGGGGGAGCAGGGGGTCGCACAGACCCGGATCGCATTCGTGCGTAATTGGGGTAGGAGCCGCGAGCTCGCGGTCATCGATTACGACGGATCGAACGAGAGGCAGCTGTACCACCCCATGACGATCGTCCTCTCGCCCGCGTGGGCGCCCGGCGGGGACAGGATCGCATTCACGAGCTTCGGCGAGGGCGAGGCCGCGGTCGTGGGGCTTAACCTGCAGAGCGGAAAGACCTGGAGGATTTCACCCCGTACGGGGATGAGTAGCTCCCCACGCTGGTCTCCTGACGGCAAGGCAATCGCGTATGGGCGAAGCACCGACGGGAACACGGAGATCTGCGTCGGAGACCCGAATGGGGGCGCTGTGACGCAACTTACGTTCAACCCGGGGATCGACACGGCCCCATGTTTCAGCCCCGACGGGAGCCGGATCACGTTCACGAGCGACCGCTCAGGGACGCCGCAGGTCTATGTGATGGACCGCGATGGGAGCAATGTCGTGCGCATCACCTTCGTCGGCAAGGAGAGCGACAGCCCCGACTGGTCGCCGAAAGGGGATCTGATCGCTTTCGTGTGCATGTTCGACGACGTCTACGACATCTGCACGATGCATCCCGATGGAAGCGACCCGAACCGCTTGACGGCGGGCGAGGGGGCAAACGAGAACCCGCGATGGGCGCCGGACGGTCGCCACCTCGTGTATTCGAATCTGCGCGGGGGCGATCGACACATCTGCATCATGGCGGTGGATGGGTCCGGCAAACGTGTCTTGACGGGCGGAAAAGGGGACCAATACAATCCCGCGTGGTCACCATCAGCCGTGCGGGAGCCCGAACAGGGCAGTCCATGATTCTCAAGGAAGGGAGTAGTCAATGATGCATTGGACGAGGCGCCGGGCGCGCCACCTTACGATCTGTCTCACCGTTCTGACGGGGCTCGTCGGCATGATGATCCTGTCGACGAGTTGCGGATGCGGCAGGAAGCCCAAGCCGACGACCGAGGTTACCCAACCGCCGCCGCCGCCGCCTCCCCCGCCGGTAAAACCGGTCGAGCCGCCGCCACCACCCCCTCAGAAGCCCGTCGAGATCACGCTGACGGATGTCTTCTTCGACTACGACAAGTCGAATCTCCGCGACGACGCGCGCCAGACGCTGAACGTCGACGCTCAGACTCTCCAGCAGAACGGCGACACCAAGGTCCTCCTTGAGGGGCACTGCGATGAGCGCGGAACCGTGGAGTACAACCTCGCCCTCGGCGAGCGTCGAGCGCAGAGCGCGAAGAACTTCCTCGTTCAATACGGGATCGACTCCGGACGGATCAACACGATCAGTTACGGAAAGGAGCGCCCGTTCGTCCAGGGGCACGACGAGTCCGCCTGGTCGCAGAATCGGCGCGTCCATTTCGTCACTCAGAAGTGAAGCGTTCTTCCACAATGCATGAATCTGGTATGACCCCGCCGCTGTTGTGAGCGGCGGGGTCGCGGCTTGAGGCAGAAGCCGGCCCGGCCGACGGATGCCCGCCGGAGGGAGGTCAATCCAGTGGCGAGAATGTGGATCGCCGTGCCGCTCTTGGTCCTTGTCGCCTGCGGCTGTTACGGAGCCAAGGCCATCCGCCAGCCGATCTCGGTCGATGTGACCGAGCAAAACGTGAAGACCCTGGTCGAGCAGCAGGCGATCATGAACGCGGCAATCAAGGACCTGCAGGAGAAGTCGGCGCGCCAGGAGGAGATGCTCCGCAGCCTGAGGGCCGACACGCAGACGCGCCTCCAGGAACTGAGCGAGGGCGTCGATGCGCTCAGCAACAAGGTAGGGGATCAGATCCAGCGCCGGATCTACGCGCCGCCGCCCGAGTACAACCCGTCGGGGGGCGCGATCCCTTCCGTCGTGACGCCGGTTGATTCGGCGGGGAATGCGCAACCGGTTCCGCTCAGCCCGGCGCAGACGAAGGCGATCTACGACGCTGCCTACCTTGACCTGAACCGTGGCAACTACTCCCTCGCCCTCCTCGGATTCCGGGAATACCTGACGAAGGCGTTCGACACGGAGCTTGCGGACAACGCGCAATACTGGATCGGCGAGTGCTATTACGCGCAGCGTGATTTCCAGAGGGCGATCACGGAGTTCTCGAAAGTGGAGGAGAGCTACCCGAAGGGGGACAAGGTCCCTGCGGCGTTGCTGAAGATCGCGTACAGCCAGCTTCAGCTCGAGGATCGCGCAGCGGCGCGCGCCACCCTGCGCGACCTGATCCGCCGGTTCCCGAAATCCGAAGAGGCGGCCACGGCGCGGGCGAAGCTTCCCTCGCTCGAGTGAGTTCCGCCTCCGGCGCCGGGATGGGCCGCTACGCGGCGGCGGCGTTCACGGCGGACTACATGTTCTACCTCACGTACACGGCCGTCCCTCTGAAGGCGATCGCGCTGGGGGGCGGCCCGCTCATTCTCGGCCTACTCCCAGCGCTCTCCTCGACCGTGTACATCCTATCGGCCCTGTACTTCGGGCGGATCGCGCATCCCGGGCGCCGGATGCGGATGGCGAGGCTCGGCATCCTGACGCTGATCGCGGGGGCCCTCGCGCTGCGGTTCGCCGCGTCGCGCGTCGGCCTCCTCTTCGTCTTCCTGCCGCTCGTGCCGATCGGCGGTGCGCTGTTTTGGCCCGCGATCCAGGCGGATCTCGGCGATCTCGGAAGCCCGGATTCCCTGGGGAAGCGCATCGGGCGGTTCAACATGTCGTGGTCGTCGGGGAAGATGCTCGGCTTCCTGACGGCGGGGCACCTCGCGCAGGCCTTCGGCGCGGCCGCGCCGCTCGGACTTGCCGCCGTCATGGGAGCGGTCCTCTTCGTGCTGGCGCCGTGGGATCGGGAGAGGGCGCAAACTGCGGAGCCGGTGGCGGAGCACGCGGATGTCCACGTCACGTCGCGACAGCGCAGCTTCCGGATCGCGGCCTGGGGATCGAACCTTGTCGCCTACGGCGTGATGGGGACCCTGATCTACCAGTTCCCGAAGAGGGTCCTCTCCCTCGGGGTGCGGGAAGGGACCCTCGGGAGCTTCCTCGCGCTGGTTCAGCTCACGCAGACCCTGACGTTCGTTTGCCTCAGCCGTTTCAAGGGCTGGGAGCGCCGCCGCGCGTCACTCGTCGTCCCGCTTCTCGTGGGCTTGGTCTCGGTCGCGCCGATCGTGCTCTGGCGCGGGCAGGGGTGGATCTTCGCCTGCGCCCCGGGGGTCGGCATCGCGCTCGGCTTCTCGTACAGCTCGAGCCTCTACCACAGCCTTCATCGCGAGGCGGACAGCGGCCGCTTCACCGGAATCCACGAGGCGATCCTCGGCAGCGGCGGGTTCGTGCTCCCGCTCATGAGCGGCGCGATCGCGATGGCGGCGGGGCTTGCCGCGCCGTACGCCCTCTGCGCCGCAGCGTTCGCAGGAGCGATCGCCTTCGTCCTCCACCGCCTGCGGTGCGTCGGTGCGCCTCAGCGGTCTCCGGGGACGAGCCAGCTCGCCGGATAGTCCGGGTCGTCGATCTCCTCGGCGGCGCGCGAGACGGTGAGTGGCTGCATCGCGTCGATCATCACCGCGAGCTCCTCCGTCGACTTCCGGCCGAGCGAGGACTCGATCGTCCCCGGATGGGGTCCGTGCGGGATCCCATCAGGGTGCAGCGTGACCGATCCGTACTCGATCCCGCGGCGGCTCATGAAGCTCCCGTTCGCGTAGTAGATCACCTCGTCGGTGCCCGCGTTCGTATGGTGGTACGGGACCGGGATCGCCTCCGGGTGGTAGTCGTACAGGCGGGGGGTGAACGAGCAGATCACGAATCCGTCGGACTCGAAGGTCTGATGGACAGGCGGCGGCTGGTGGAGCCGCCCGGTGATCGGCTCGAAATCGTGGATCGAGAGCGCCCAAGGGTAAAGGTACCCGTCCCAGCCGATCAGATCGAACGGATGCGACGCGTAGACGTACGAGTAGATCGCATTGCGCTGCTTGACGCGCACCTCGAACTCCCCCGTCTCGTCGTGCGTGCGCAAGGATGCCGGACGGCGGATGTCCCTCTCACAGAACGGGGCATGCTCCAAGAGCTGGCCGAATCGGTTGCGGTAGCGCTGCGGGGTGCGGACCTGTCCGCGACTTTCGATCACGAGCAGGCGCTGGGGGACGTCGTCCGTCCGCCAGCGGTGGATCGTTCCACGGGGGATCACGACGTAGTCGCCGGGCCGATACGCGATGTCACCGAAGCTCGATTCGAGGACGCCTGTGCCCTCGCTCACATAGACAAGCTCGTCACCCTGGCCGTTCCGGTAGAAGAAGTCCTGCTTCCTCGCGGGGACGGCGAGCGAGATAGCCGCGTCGTCATTGTACAGTAGCGCCCGCCTCCCTTCGATCGGGTCGGATTGCGCAGGGAGCCGTGCGGTCTTCATGTGGCGGTGGCGGATCGAGGGATCGTTCGCGGCATCCCACTCGAGCCTCTTGTGGAGAGAGACCCGCCGCACCTGCGTCGGTGGACGCAGGTGGTACAGGAGCGACGAGGTCCCCGAGAAGCCCTCGCTGCCGAAGAGCTCTTCGCTGTAGAGGCTCCCGTCCGGCTTGCGAAACTGGATGTGCCGCTTCCGCGGAACCTCTCCCAGGCAGTGATAGATCGGCATGGAGCGCCTCCCCGGTCAGGCCGGTCGCTGGATTCCCCCGCGCGGCCGAATGGTCAGACGATCAGATAATTCGAAAGAACGCCGAGCCGCTCGATCTCGAGATCGCATCGGTCCCCCGCCTTGAGCCATCCGCCGGACTCGTCCGGCCCCAGCTCGAGGATCGATCCTCCGCCGACCGTTCCCGATCCGAGCAGGTCACCTGGATAGAGCCAGGCGTCACGGCTTGCGCGGGCGATCATCTCCTCGAAGCTCCAGTGGATCGTCGCCCACGAGCCGCGGGAGAGCGTGACCCCATTGCGCCGCGCTTCCATCGCGAGGCCGTAGCCCTTGCCGGAGCGCGCGGACTCGATCTCGTCGGGGGTGACGAGGGCGGGGCCGATCGACGTCGCGAAGTCCTTCCCTTTGGCGGGCCCGAGGCCGACCGCCATCTCCTCGCGTTGGATGTCGCGGGCGCTCCAATCGTTCAGGACGCAGTAGCCGGCGATGTGCGAGCCCGCCTCCTCGGCCGGAATGTCGCGTCCCGCGCGACCGATCACGCAGCCGATTTCGAGCTCGAAATCGAGGGCTTGCGTCTCCTTCGGGAACGGGATCCCCTGCCCGGGCCCGAAGATCGCCGAATGGTTCGAGAAGTAGAATGCGGGGAAGCGGTACCACTCTTCGGGGACGTCGAGTCCCCGGCGCGCGCGGGCGCGCCGCACATGCTCCTCGAACGCATAGAAGTCCCGGAAGGAGTTCGGCCGCAGGAGCGGCGCCAGCAGCAAGACGTCGTTCGCGTGAAGGATTACGCCGTCCGCCCGCTCCGGGCGGGCCAGAAGGGTCTCGCAGAACTCCCGCGCCTCGTGGCTCAAGAGGAGCGTGATCACATCCTTCGGGAATGGGCCGAAGCTCACATCCCACGCCGCCGCCGGGTCGAGGATGTCTCCGGCATCCCTAAGGATTCCGACGCGGGGTTCGCCGCCGCCCGCGGCGGGAAGGAACTGAACCAGGCGCATCAGCCGTCACCCCTGTGTCGATGCCCGCCGCGCATCAGAGATTGCCCCGGCGCTCCTGCTCGCGCTCGATGGACTCGAAGAGGGCTTTGAAATTCCCGACGCCGAAGCCACGGCTCCCTTTCCGCTGGATCACCTCGTAGAAAAGGGTCGGACGGTCCTCGACCGGCTTGGAGAAGAGCTGAAGGAGATAGCCTTCCTCGTCCCGATCGACGAGAATCCGCGCCTTCCGGATCGCATCGAGGTCCTCGTCGATCCCGCCGACCCGTTCGGCGAGCGCGTCGTAATACGAATCCGGGACATCGAGGAAGCCCACGCCGCGATCGCGCAGCTCGCCGACCGTCTCCAGAATATCCCCGGTCAGGAGAGCGATGTGCTGGACGCCCGGTCCGAAGTTGAAGTCGAGATACTCCTGGATCTGCGATCGGCGCAGGCCCGGCGCGGGCTCGTTGACCGGGAGCTTCACATTCCCGTTGTCACTGGCCATGACCTTCGATCGCAGCGCGGAATACTGCGTCGAGATCTGCTTGTCGTCGAACGTCTGGAGATGGCGGAACCCGAAGATCGTCGCGTAGTAGCCGGCCCAGGTCTCCATCCGGCTGTCCTCGACGTTCGCGACGACGTGGTCGGTCACGACGAGTCCCGTCCCGCCGCCGCTCAACAGCGAGCTCTCGAACCCCGGGAGGAAGCGGCCTTTGTAGCCGTCTCTCTGCAGGAACGAGTGGATCACGTCGCCGTAGGCGCGGATGCTCGCGCGCACGACGGCTCCGTCTTCGTCGCGAAGCTCGCGCGGCGTCGTGATCCCGATTGCTCCGCGGCGGATCGCTTCCACGTAGGTCGCTTCCGCATCATCGACCTCGAAGACGACGTCACGGACGCCGTCGCCGTGGCGGGCAAGGAACGCCGCGACCCCACCTTCGGGCTGTAGAGGGGCAGTCACGAGGATCCGGACTTTCCCCTGCTGGAGGAGATAGCTTGCCTGGTCCCGGAAGCCGGTCTCGGGTCCGGAATACGCGATCTGGTCGAATCCGAACGCGGTCCGGTAGTAGTGCGCCGCTTGCAACGCGTTGCCGACGTAGATCTCGATATGATCGAACCCTCGGACTGCAAGGGGTGTTGCCTGCTCGTTCATCGCGCGTTCTCCTTCTGTTCCGGATGACCCAGGAGCGTAACAGAGGCGCGCGGAGGCGGACAACCGCCCCGGATCAGCTATGATCACCGACAAAGGACGATTCCGCTGGCCGCTCGGGGGACGGGCCGATCGATCATCGGGGGGATCCGCGGACGAGGATGTTTCGCTGGATCGAGGATCCTGCTACGATCCCGAGGTGCGTTCCCTTCGGCGTGTCCGGAGGGCGCGCGAACCAAGAACGCCAGAGGAGGAGTTCATGTCGTCGCAGCCGCGTCCAACTGAGCAGCACGGAAGATCCACGAAGATGATCATCCTGGAGATCATCCTGCTCGTAGCGATCCCCACCATCGTCATCTTCATAATCTCGAAGGTCTGGAAGTAGGCCGATCCGGAGCCGCGAGGCCGCGACGAACCCCGAAGGGTCCGCGGAGGGCAACGTCGCGCCCTGCACCGGTTCCCAAGCCGTAACCTACGGCAATAGGACCACCTTGCCCGCCTGAATCGGCATCTCGAGGAGGAGGCGGAAGCCTTTGTCGAAATCCTCCAACGGGAGCCTATGCGTGACGACCGGCCGGATGTCGAGCCGTCCGCTCGCGAGCAGCTGCGAAACCTGGACCCACGTCTCGAACATCAGGCGCCCATTGATGCCGTAGAGTCTCAGGCCCTTGAAGATGATCCCGTTGTTCATGTCGATCGACAGCCGTCCGTCCGGCAGACCGAACGCCGAGTAGCGCCCGCCCTTGCGCACGAGCTTCAGGCCGAGATCGAGCACCGTCTGATGCCCGACCATGTCGAGAACGATGTCCGTCCCGATCCCCTGCGTTTGGTCGAGGACGATCTTCTCGACGTCATCCTTGCGGATGTCGAGGACCTGGTCGGCGCCCATCTGGCGAGCGATCTCCATGCGCGCTTCGTTCATGCCGACCATGACGACGCGGGACGCTCCTGACACGCGTGCCACGCCGACCGCGAAAAGCCCGCAGGGACCATCGCCGAAGATCAGAACGGTGCGCCCCGTGACCGGCTCGACCAGGGTCGCGTAGACGGCGTTGCCGAGCGGCTCCTGCGCGGCGGCGTACTCGGGGGAGATCGAGCGGGGATTCTTCCAGACGACGCTCGCCGGGACAGCGACGTACTCGGCGAAGCAGCCGTCGCGGTCGACCCCGAGGATCTTCAGATTCGCGCAGATGTGCATCTGCCCGGTCATGCACTGGACGCAATGGTTGCAGGGAATGTGTGTCTCGCATGAGACGAAGTCCCCGACCTTGGCGGTCGTCACCGTGGAGCCGATCTCGACGATGTCGCCGGCGAGCTCGTGGCCGAGCACCTGCGGGATGTTCTTGATCCGTCCCTCAGCCCACTCGTTCCACTGATAGATGTGGACGTCGGTCCCGCAGATCGTCGTAGCCGCGACGCGGATCAGGACCTCATCCGGCTGGACCCTGGGAATCGGGATCCTCTGCAGCTCGGCTCCGGCGCCCCGCTTCGTCTTCACCACCGCCCGCATCAACTCCGCCATCGCCGCAACTCCTCTTCGCTTGTGAAAAAAGCCCAACAGGAACGGATTCGTGATCGGCCCGAGTATAGGAATCCGGCGCGAGTCGGGTCAAGGCGAGCGCTGTCTTCATGTGCCGCTGTCTTCGCACCCGCATTCCGCGCGGTGAATGCCCCCTCGCCCCTAGATCGCGGGGCCGGGACCGGGATCCTCTCGGTCGTGACGGAGCATCAGAATCCCCGCGCTCAGGAAGAGAACGGCCGAGAGCGCGAAGACGGCCCACGTGCCGATGAGCGTGTAGAGCGCGAACCCGAGACTCGGTGCGAGGAGGCCGCGCACGCCTGTCATCGCGACGTGAAGCCCCTGGAACGCGCTTGCGTCCTGCGAGCCGGCGAAGTGCATCGAGCCCAGGGTCCACGAGAGGTTCACCCCCGCCATCGCGATGCTGTAGAAGAAGAGTGCCCCGTAGACCCAGGCGAGTCGCATCTCGATCACGAAGCCCGGGAACGTCGAGAGCAGGAGACAGAAGGGATAGAGCGCGAGCACGAGGAAGATGCGCCCCGTGAAGCGCAGCGGCCGCAGCCGGCCGAGCGCGATCCCGAGGATCGGACTCAAGAACACCTGTCCGACCTGTGCCCACAGCCCCTTCGAGGCCGAGAGCTGCCCGTAGTTCATTGCGAGGTCGCGCACGATGTAGATCGGCAGGATCGGCAGAACGCTCAGGAACGCGAAGCCGTAGATCATGTAGTCTCGCTCGAAGCGCACAAAATGCGGGTTTTCCCGGAAGATCCGCGCCGCCACCGCGAAGCTTGCCCGCATCTTCTGGCTGTCGGCTTGATCGGCGGCGGGCATCAGGCGACCGCGCAGTCCCGCGGCCCCGATCCGCAGCCAGCCGAGGATGTCGCGCCGCTCGCCGGGCGCCTGCTCCATGCGATAGAGGTGGAAGGCGCTCAAGAATCCCGCGAGCCCGGACGCGGCGAAGAGCCAGGGGTAGATTCCTTCGCGCACCCCGAGAAGCGCTCCCGCCGCCTCGGCCGCAAGGATGGCGAAGAGTGCTTGTACCGACGCGGCGATCCCGAACCGGATCGGTCGCGTCCGCTCGGGATAACGCGCCTGGAAGACCGCATTCAGTGAGGTGATCAGAAGCGCTCCTGCGACGTTGTAGACGAAGGAAAGCGCGATCAGTCCCGTGGACGTGCGCCAGACGAGGAGGAGGGCCATCGTCAGCCGACCGAGGACTCCTGCCAGAAGAAACGCGCCGGCCTTCCGACGGCCCTGCATCTGCCCCGCCCAGTAGAAAGAGAAGAGGTTCGCCGCCGGCCCCAACGTTGCAAGCAGGGTGATCTGCCAGGCAGGGGCATCGAGAGTCTTGGCGAGGATCACGTCCGTCATTACGAAGATGCCGGCGGAAATCCCGGCCCAAATGGAGGACACGAGGTGCTCGCGGAACGCGAGGCTTTCCGCCGCGCTCTCCGCGCGGGGAAGCAACTGACGCCACAAGATCCGTGTTGTGGGTGACCGAGTGGACGCGGTCCGAGTCATCCAACAAGTCCTGTTCCGGCCGGGCGATTCGCAAGCCCCGACGGCGTGCGATGAATCCAACTCCGGATTCTTGTCCTAGCATAGACCCTGTGGTAGGTTACCGAGTGCGCCTTGTTAAAAAGGGCGCAATCGAAAAGTAGTTTCTTCAATGCCACGGCGCGGCGCGACCGCAACCGGCGGCCGGGGCGGGGGAGTGTGGATGAGCAGCCCATACGCGCCGTTGATCGTGGCCCTGTTTCTGGCGGCCCTGATCCCGGTCGCGTTCGTGATTCTCGGAAGTCGCTTGGGGCCGAGACGGCCGAGCGCTGAGAAGACGACCCCATACGAATCCGGGATCCTTCCGAGCCGGTTGCCCGGCGACCGGATGCCGGTCAAGTTCTACCTGGTCGCGGTCCTCTTTCTCCTGTTCGACGTGGAAGCAGTCTTCCTCTTCCCGTGGGCCGTCGCACGCCACCGGCTCGGGGACGCCGGCCAGATCGGGATGGCGATCTTCTTCGCGATTCTCGTGCTCGGCCTTGCGTACGAATGGCGAAAGGGGGCGATGGAATGGGATTGATCTCCCGTCCCGAGCGCCCCGAACTGCGCACAGGAGTGCAGAAGACGCGCCGCCTCCCCGCGGGCGCGTCAGACGAGGCGGCGGCGGTCCGTGACGCCGGGTTCGTCACTCGATTCGACGCGCTGCTGAACTGGGCGCGAAAGAACTCGATCTGGCCGCTGCCGTACGGGACCGCCTGCTGCGCGATCGAATTTATGGGGGCGGTCGACTCGGTGTTCGACCTGTCGCGTTTCGGCGCCGAGGTCGTGCGTTTCTCGCCGCGCCAGTCCGATCTCCTCCTGGTCGCGGGGACGATCACGTACAAGCAAGCCCCGATCCTGCGGCGGATCTACGATCAGATGCCCGAGCCGAAGTGGGTTTTCGCAATGGGGGTCTGCGCCTCGTCCGGAGGCTTCTACGACAACTACTGCACGTTGCAAGGGATCGACAAGGTCATCCCGGTGGACTTCTACATCGGCGGCTGCCCGCCCCGCCCCGAGGCGGTCCTGAAGGCGCTCCTCGAGTTGCAGAAGCGGATCGAATCCGCGCCGGCAGCGAGGTAGTCGCTGATGGCGGTTCGGAGCGCGGTCAACCCGGGATCGACCGACTACGCGCGCTTCGAGGAGCGATTCCGCGGCGCGGTTGCTCGGGATGAGGGGATGGTCGGCGTCGGCGCCGTCTGGCGGGTCCGGCGCGAAGCGATCCTGGACGTCCTCCGGTTCCTGCGCGACGAGTCCGGCCTGCGATTCCGGATGCTGACCGACCTGACCGCGGTGGACTGCGCACCGGTCCGCGACGGTGACCGCTTCGACGTCGTGTATATCCTCCACAGCCTGGAACGGGGGGACCGCGTCGCGGTCAAGTGCGCCATCCCTGAGGAGGACTGCCGATGCGACTCCGCCCACGCGCTTTTCGCGAACGCGAACTGGCTCGAGCGCGAGGCGTGGGACATGTACGGGATCGAGTTTCGGGGGCACCCGAACCTGAAGCGGATGCTGAACCACAAGGATTTTGTCGGCCATCCGCTCCGCAAGGACTACGACATCTACCGCGGCCAATGGCTGAGCGAATCCGATGATCTCCTCGATGAGCTCGAGCGCCGGAGAGAGCTGGATCCCCGTCCCGTCCCGGCCGATCGCGAAACCATGGTGCTCAACCTTGGCCCCAGCCATCCGGCCGCGCATGGGGTCCTTCGTAACCTGGTCGAGCTGGACGGTGAGACGATCCTCCACGCGATCCCCGAGATTGGCTATCTCCATCGCGGCTTCGAGAAGTCGGCCGAGGTCCACGACTGGAATCAGATCGTTCCGTACACGGATCGGCTGAACTACTGCTCGGCGATCCTGAACAACATCGCATACGCACGGGCGGTCGAGGCCCTGTGCGGGATCACGGCGACCGATCGCACGATGTTCATCCGCGTGATCCTGGGCGAGCTGTCGAGGATCATGGACCACCTCGTCTGCAACGGCGCGAACCTGGTCGACCTCGGGGCGCTGACGAACTTCTGGTATCTCTTCAACCTGCGGGAGAAGATCTACGACGTCATCGAGAGCGTGACAGGCGCACGCCTGACGAACTCGTACACGCGGATCGGCTCGCTGTGGGCGGACGTGCCGCCGGAGTTCTCGGATTCTGTCCGGAACGTGCTCCGCGAGATCCCGAAGGCGGTCGGCGACTCGGAGAAGCTCGTCGTTCGCAACCGGATCTTCATCGATCGAACCGTCGGCGTCGGGAAAATTTCGACGGAAGAAGCCCTCTCGTTCGGATTCACCGGTCCCTGCCTGCGCGCGACCGGCTACGAGTTCGATCTACGGAAGGCGTATCCCTACGACCATTATGACGCATTCGATTTCGAGGTTCCGACGGGACACCAGGGAGACACGTACGACCGCGTGATGGTCCGTTTCGAGGAGATCCGGCAGAGCGTCCGGATCGTCGAGCAGGCCCTGAAGATGATGCCCGAGGGACCGATCAAGGCGGACCATCCGGCACTCACGATCCCGGACAAGAAGCAGACCTACGGGAACATCGAGGGGCTCGTCAACCACTTCAAGATCATCATGCACGGCGTGCAGGTCCCGAAGGGCGAAGCGTACGTGGCGAGCGAGGCGGCGAACGGGGAGCTGGGATTCTACATCGTGAGCGACGGCGGGCAGACGCCGTACAAGTGCCGTTGCCGCGCCGCTTGCTTCCACATTTACAGCGCGTTTCCGCGCCTTGTCGAGGGCGGCATGATCGCGGACGCGGTCGCGACGCTCGGCAGTTTGAATATCATCGCCGGCGAGCTGGAGCGCTGACGCAATGCAGCCCTTCGAGAAGAGCGATCCGGCCTCGAACCCACAGGGGCGGGTTCCGTGCGAGCTGAAGCTCCTCGGCGCGCCGATCACGCTGACGGCCGAAGAGGAGGCGCGCGTCGCGTGGCTCTTCACGCGCTACCCGACCCGGCAGGCCGCGGTACTGCCGATCCTGTGGATGATCCAGGAGAAGATCGGCTGGGTTCCCGAGGAGGCGATCACCCTGGTCGCCGAACGGTGCCGGGTTCCGGTCTCGCACGTCTACGGCGTCGTGAGCTTCTACACGATGTACAACCGAGCGCCGATCGGCGCATATCATTTGCAGGTTTGCACAAATCTGTCCTGCCAGATCCTCGGGGCGGAGCACGTCCTGGATTGCCTGCGGCGGCGCCTCGGAATCGAGCTGGGCGGCACGACCGAGGACGGGATGTTCAGCCTGAGCGAGGTGGAATGTCTCGCGGCATGCGAGATGGCTCCCGTCGTTCAGGTGAACGACGACCTGGTCGGCCCCCTCGACGAGGGCGGGATCGATCGGCTGCTCGCGCGCCTTCGCGATTCTGCGGCGCGCCGGACCGAGGCGGGACGCTAGATGGAAGTTCGGCTCCTCACCCGCAACTTCGACCGGCCCGAGTCGTGGACCCTCGCCTCGTACGAGGCGACCGGCGGGTACGCCGCCCTGCGCAAGGCCTGCGCGATGGACCCCGTCGCGATCACCGAGGAGGTCAAGAAGAGCGGCCTGCGCGGGCGTGGCGGCGCGGGGTTCCCGACCGGGATGAAGTGGGGCTTCGTCCCAAAGGACGCGGCGAAGCCGAAATACTTGTGCGTCAACGCGGACGAGAGCGAGCCGGGAACGTTCAAGGACCGCTATCTCCTCGAACGCGACCCTCACGTGCTGGTCGAGGGGATCGTCATCGCGTCGCGCGCGGTCGGGATCCATCGGGCATACGTCTATGTCCGCGGCGAGTTCGGCCTCCCGTACCGGCGGATTCTCGGGGCCGTCAGAGAAGCGTATGCAAAGGGTTATCTCGGCGCGGACATCCTCGGAACCGGCTTCCATCTCGATGTGACGATTCATCGCGGGGCCGGAGCGTATATCTGCGGCGAGGAGACCGGACTGATCGAGTCCCTCGAGGGGAAGACCGGCCAGCCGCGGATCAAGCCGCCGTTCCCCGCGGTGGTCGGCGCGTTCGGCGGTCCGACCGTCGTCAACAACGTCGAGACCCTTGCGGCCGTCCCGTGGATCATCGAGAACGGCGCGAACGCGTACCGCGGCTATGGGACCGAGAAGAGTCCCGGGACGAAGCTCTTCAGTGTGAGCGGGCACGTCGTGCGTCCCGGCGTCTACGAGGTGCCTCTCGGCTACCCGCTGCGGGATCTTGTCTACGGCCTCTGCGGCGGCATCCGGGGCGGGCGCAAGATGAAGGCGAACATTCCCGGGGGCTCGTCGGTGCCGATCCTGACCGGCGAGGAGGCGCTCGCGGCGAACCTGGACTACGAGAGCCTCGCCGCCGCGGGGACGATGCTCGGCTCGGGCGGCATGATCGTGATCGACGATTCCACCTGCATGGTGCGTGCCCTCGCGACCATCGAGAAGTTCTATGCGCACGAATCCTGCGGGCAGTGCACGCCGTGCCGCGAGGGGACCGGCTGGCTGCGCGACCTCGTCATGCGGATCGAGTCGGGGGGAGGGACGCCCGCCGACCTGGACAAGATCATGTCGATCACGCGCAACATGATCGGGACGACGATCTGCGTCCTGTCCGATGCGGCCGCGATGCCCGCCGCCTCCTTCGTCACGAAGTTCCGCGACGAATTCGCGCGCCACATCGGCGCCGGGCGCTGCCCGATCGAGGAGGGCGCCCATGCCTAAGGTCTTCGTGAACGACCGCGAGATCGAGGTCCCCGAGGGGACGAACATGATCCAGGCGGCGAAGGCGGCCGGGATCGAGATCCCGCACTTCTGCTACCACCCCGGGCTCGGCGTGGACGGGAACTGCCGGCTCTGCATGATCGAGCTGGACGGCGTCCCGAAGCCGCAGATCGCGTGCAACACGTTCGCGAAGGAAGGGCTCAAGATCCGCACCGACACGGAGCGGGTGCGCGAGCTGCGCCGCGCGATGCTCGAGTTCTTCTTCCTCAATCACCCGCTCGACTGCCCGATCTGCGACCAGTCCGGTGAGTGCCTGCTGCAGGACTTCTACATGCGGCACGGCCGTTACGAGAGCCGGCTCGACCTCCCGAAGGTCCACAAGCGCAAGGCGGTCGCGATCGGCCCGCGCGTGGTGCTCGACGCCGAGCGGTGCGTCCTCTGCCGCCGCTGCGTGCGTTTCTGCGACAACGTGACCGGGACAGGCGAGATCCGCGTCGTGAACCGCGGCAACCGAAGCGAGATCACCGTGCTGCCGGACCATCCTCTCGACAACGCCTACAGCCTGAACACCGTCGATATCTGCCCGGTCGGGGCCCTGACGAGCCAGGACTTCCGGTTCAAGTGCCGAACGTGGTTCCTGTCGTCGGCGAAATCGATCTGCATCGGTTGCGCGCGCGGATGCAACATCCACCTCGATTCCAGCGAGGGGATCGCCTACCGCCTCCGCCCGCGCGAGAACCAGTCGGTCAACCGCTGGTGGATGTGCGACGACGGCCGGATGACCTATCGCGCCCTGAATGACGATCGCTGCGAGGTCCCGCTGGTGGGCGGCGTCGAGACGGAACACGACTTCGCGGTCGCCGCCATTGCCGAGCGTCTTCGGTCGGCCGGCGGCGCCCCCGGCCGGATCACGGTCCTGCTCTCGCCCGACATGTCGAACGAATCGCTCTACGCGGCCCGCGCGTTTGCCGAGAAGATCCTCGGCGGGAGCCGCGCGATCGCGGGGAGCTTGAAAACCCCCGGGATCGAGGATGACCTCCTACGGCGCGCGGATCCGCATCCCAATCGGCGAGGGTGCGACATCCTGGGGGTTTGGCGCGACGATCTGCGCGCTGAGCTGGCTTCAGGAGGGAAACTTCTGCTCGCGATCCAGAACGACATCGCCGATCACGATCCCGCCTCTCTCGACCTCCTGCGCCGTTATGAGGCGGTGATTTGTCTTGCGACGAACTTGAACCGGACCACCGGGTCGGCGTCGATCGTCCACCCCGTGACCCCGCAATCCGAATGCGACGGGACCTTCACGAACTTCGAAGGACGGGTGCAGCGTTTCCGCCGCGGGATGCCGGCGCGCGGCGACGCACTCACGGTGGCCGAGCTCCTCGCGCGGGTCGCCGTCGCGATGAAGCATCCCGAGTTCGGCTGGGTGAATCTGAACCAGATCTGGAAGGAGATGGCCGGGGCCGTCCCGGCCTTTGCGGGAATGAGCCCCGAGACAATCGGGGATGAAGGGATGGAGGCTGTGCGATGAGCTTCCTGCCCGCCGCGTTCCTCGCGTCCGCCGCGACGGCGGTCCTCGTGTGGGCGATCGAGCTTTCGATGATACCGGTCCTGGTCTGGCTCGAGCGGAAGGGATCGGCATTCATCCAGGACCGAACCGGCCCGAACCGTGCCGCGGTCCTGGGAATCCGCCTCGGCGGGATCATCCACACGATCGCCGACGTCGTGAAGCTCATGTTCAAGGAGGACGTGACCCCGCGCCAGGTCAACCGCTTCTACTACACCCTCGCCCCGATGATCGCGATGGGCATCGCGCTCCTGACGTTCGGCGTGATCCCGATCGCGGACGATCTCCCGCTCCGCGGGTCGGTCCTTCACTGGCAGGTGCTCAAGATCGACGCCGGGCTCCTTTGGGTCTTCGCGGTCGGCTCGCTCGGGGTCCTCGCGATCATCTTCGCCGGGTGGGCGTCGAACAACCACTACGCGATCCTCGGCGGGCTGCGTTCATCGGCGCAGCTCGTGAGCTATGAGCTCGGCCTCGGGCTCTCGGCGCTCGGGATCGTCATGGTCTTTGGGACCCTGGACCTGAACGCGATCGTCCAGGCCCAGGGGAGCATCCTCTTCGGCTTCCTGCCCAAATGGGGGATCGTCGTGCAGCCGCTCGCCGGGATCCTCTTCCTCGTCGCGGCGATCGCCGAGTGCAATCGCACCCCGTTCGATCTTCCCGAGGGGGAGAGCGAGATCATCGGCTATCACGTCGAGTACTCGAGCCTCAAGTTCGCCCTCTTTTTCATGGCCGAGTACGTCAACATCGTCGTCGCCGCGGCGCTCACGACGACCCTCTTCTTCGGCGGCTGGCAGATCCCGTGGGTCACGACCGAATCCCTCGAGGCGCACACGGGCATCGTAGGTCCGGCGATCCTCGCCGGCACCGCCGTCGTCGCGCTCGCGCTGATGGCGCTCTCACTCGCGTGGTCGCGCAAGCTTCATCGTCTGTATACGGATGCACGCCGGCACGAGGGGACGTTCTGGGCGATCGTCCTGGGGATCGGCGCGGTGGCCGCCGCGGCGGCCGCTTACTTTGTCTACGCGCATCCGCTCGGCGGGATCGGTCCCGCCGTCTTCGCGCGCGTTGTCCAGTTCGGCGCTTTCATGGCGAAGGTCGTCTTCTTCTCGTTCCTGTTCATCTGGGTGCGCTGGACCCTCCCGCGCTTCCGGTACGACCAGCTGATGAGCCTCGGGTGGAAGAACATCCTCCCGCTCGCGCTCGCGAACGTCGCGGTGACGGGGATCGTCCTGCGCTGGATCGGTAGGTAGACGATGAAGGTCCCGAGCCCACGCTTGCGCTGGTACGAGCGGATCTATCTCTTCGAGATCCTGCGCGGCATGGCCGTCACGATGTGCCATCTCGCCGGTAACCTCTTTCGCCAGTCTGCGATGCCGACGGTCCAGTGGCCCGAGGAGACGAAACCGCTCGCGGCGCGCCTGAAGTCGCGCCACCGCCTGACCGTGCGCGAGGACGGCTCGCCGAAGTGCGTCGCCTGCTTCATGTGCCAGGCGGCCTGCCCGGCGCGCTGCATCCATATCGTGGCGGAGGAATCGGACGATCCGACGATCGAGAAGCGTCCGGCTGTCTTCGATATCGATCTGTTGCGCTGCGTCTTCTGCGGTTACTGTGTCGAGGCCTGTCCGGAGGACGCGATCCGCATGGACACAGGGGAGATCCTGATCGTGTCGGATCGGAGGGACGACTTCATCGTCGACAAGGAGTTTCTCCTCTACGACAAGCGCGAGAAGGAGCCGCTCGATCGCAAGGCGAACGAGCCGGAAGGGACGGACGACGCCGGTCTCACGCCGCCGCCGGACACGCCGGCCGAGGGCGAGGATCGGATCCCGACGAGCTACGGCTCGCGCCAGAACGCGAAGATCCCGGCGGAATGGTGAGGCCGCGACAATGAGCATCTCGTTCGGCGGGTCGGGGACGCTGCGATGAACGGCGTCTTCTTCTGGGCTTTCGCGGTGATCAGCGTCGCGGGCGGCCTGGTCACGGTGACGCGCCGAAGCCCGCTGACCGCAGCGCTCGGCCTCGCGGTCTCGCTGATCGCGGTCGCCGGGCTCTTTGCGATGCTGGCGGCCCACCTCCTCTTCATACTCCAGATCTTGGTGTACGCCGGCGCGATCGTCGTCCTGATCATCTTCGTGATCATGCTGATCAACCAGCAGCCGAAGGAGCTGGACGCGATGCGACTGCGCGGCCGGCGATTCATCGCGTCCGCGGCGATCTGCGCGGCCGGCTGCGCGCTCACGCTGCGCGCGCTCCGCGGACTGCCCGACTTCCCGCCGCAGGGGCTCCCACCCGGTTTCGGCACTGCGGCCGATGTCGGGATCGTGACGTTCGGCGCGTACCTGATCCCGTTCGAGATCCTGGGCCTGATCCTCCTCGTAGGAATCCTTGGTGCGGTCGTGCTCGCGAAGAGGGAGGGGTGAGATGGCGATCACCCTGAGCCACTACGTCGGGCTGGCGGTGGTCCTCTTCTTCATCGGAACGCTCGGCGTTCTCTCGCGGCGCAACGCCCTCATCGTCTTCATGTCGATCGAGCTGCAGCTGAACGCTGTGAACCTTGTGTTCGCGGCCTTCGCGCGCTACTGGATGCGGGTCGATGCGCACGTGATCGTCTTCTTCGTGATCGCGATCGCCGCTGTAGAGGCCGCCGTGGGGCTCGCGATTCTGGTTGGGATATTTCGCGCGCGGAGAACGGTCGATCTGGACGACATGACCGTCATGAACGAGTAGGAGGGGCCGCGTTGACTTCGACAGGCAGCTTGCTCTGGCTGATCCCACTGGCGCCGCTCGTCGGGGCGATCGTGAACGGCGCGATCGCGCTCGCGACGAGTCACAGAGAGCGGGCGGTGGGGCGCGGGATCGTCGGCGCGATCGGGTGTCTCGCGCCGAGCATCGCGTTCGTCGCGACGGTCGCGTCCTTCGTGCAGCTGCGCGCGCTGCCTGTCGACGCGCGCTCTCTCACGCAGCACCTGTTCTCCTGGATCGCCGCCGGAAGGCTCCACGTCGACGCGGGGCTCCTCTTCGACCCGCTCTCTTGCGCAATGCTCCTCTTCGTCACGGGGATCGGCGCGCTGATCCACTTCTACTCGCTCGGATACATGGCGCACGAGCGCGGGGTGGCGCGCTACTTCGCGTACCTGAACCTTTTCACGTTCGCGATGGTGATCCTGGTCCTCGGCGACGGGCTGCTCCCGATGTTCGTCGGCTGGGAAGGCGTCGGGCTCTGCTCGTACCTGCTGATCGGCTTCTGGTTCACGGACGAGGAGAAGGCGATTGCCGGGAACAAGGCGTTCATCGTGAACCGGATCGGGGACTTCGGATTCCTGCTCGGAATCTTCCTGATCTTCTGGTCGATCGTCCCGAGCGGCAGGACCGGGCTCACCTACCGCGAGATTGCCGCCGCCGCGGCCCATGGCGCGTTCTCGCCCGGCTTGTTGACCGCCGCGTGCCTCCTCCTCTTCATGGGGGCTACGGGCAAGTCGGCGCAACTCCCCCTTTACGTTTGGCTTCCGGATGCGATGGCGGGTCCGACGCCGGTCTCGGCCCTTATCCACGCGGCGACGATGGTCACGTCCGGGATCTACATGGTGTGCCGCCTGTCGTTCCTCTTCGTGGCGGCGCCCGTCGCCCTCACGGTCGTGGCGATTGTCGGGGCCGCGACCGCCTTTTTCGCGGCGACGATCGGGCTCGCCCAGAACGACATCAAGAAGATCCTCGCCTACTCGACGGTGAGCCAGCTCGGGTACATGTTCCTCGGGTGCGGCGTCGGCGCCTTCTCGGCCGGGATGTTCCACGTCGTCACGCACGCGTTCTTCAAGGCTTGCCTCTTCCTCGGCGCGGGATCCGTGATCCACGCCCTCTCCGGCGAGCAGGACATCCGCCGGATGGGCGGACTGCTGAAGCGGATCCCCGTGACTGGTTATACATTCCTGGCTGCATGGCTCGCGATCGCGGGGATCGTGCCGTTCGCGGGGTTCTTCAGCAAGGACGAGATCCTCTGGCAGGCGTTCAGCCGTCCGAACGAGGTCCTCCCATGGCTGCCGCGCGTTTTGTGGGCCGTCGGTTTTGTGACGGCGGGGATCACGGCGCTCTACATGACCCGCCTGATCGCGCTCGTCTTCCTCGGCAAACCTCGCCTCACGAAAGAAGCCGAGAATCACCTCCATGAATCCCCGGCGTCGATGACGGTCCCGCTCATCGTCCTCGCGGCGGGATCGCTTGTCGTCGGTTTCCTCGGCGTGCCCGATTTTCTGGTCCGGGGCGGCGACCGGTTCGGCGCTTGGCTGGTGCCGGTCCTCGCGTCCGCCGCCGGCGGCGCGGCGGAGACAGCCGCCCCGCACGGCGCATCGCTCGAATGGGGGTTGATGCTCGCCTCGCTCGGGATCGCGATCGCCGGGATCTTGGCCGGGCTCCTGCTCTACGTGCGGTTCCCGGAGGTCCCGGGGCGGATCGCCGCGCGCGCGGGGGGGCTGTACCGCGCGGTCGTGAACAAGTACTGGGTCGATGAAGCGTACCGGGCCGTCGTCATCCGGCCGATCCAGGTCGGCGCGCGGGCGTTCCTCTGGAAGGGGATCGATGTCCGCGGGATCGACTTCATCGTGAACGAGCTCGGCTTCGCGAGCCGGATGGGGAGTTCGGTCGTCCGCATCGCGCAGACCGGGGCTGTCCAACTCTACGCCGCCGTCCTCCTAATCGGGGTCGTTGTCCTCCTGTGGGTGATGCGATGAACGCGGCGGGCGCAATCGCGACGGGGCCCGGGCTCCTTTCCTGGATCCTCTTCCTCCCGTTCGCCGGGTCGGTCCTGATGCTGCTCATCCCGAAGGACCGGCCCGCGTTGGCGCGGACCGTGGCCTTTGTTTTCGCCTTGGGCGCCTTCGCCATGTCGATCCCGCTCCTCACCGGGTTCCACACCTCCGCGGCGATGCAGTTCGTCGAGTCGCGCCCCTGGATTCCCGACTTCGGGATCGGCTATCGCCTCGGCGTCGATGGGATCTCGCTCTTCCTCGTCCTCCTGACGACATTCCTGATGCCGATCGTGATCCTGTCGAGCTGGCGCGCGGTCACCGATCGGGTGCGGGCGTTCCATGGGATGCTCCTGCTCCTCGAGGTCGGCATGATCGGGGCGTTCATCGCCCTCGACCTGTTTCTCTTCTACATCTTCTGGGAGCTGATGCTGATCCCGATGTACGTGCTGATCGGCGTCTGGGGCGGCCCGCGGCGGATCTACGCCGCGGTGAAGTTCATCCTCTACACGATCGTGGGCTCGCTCCTGATGCTCGTCGCGATCCTGGCGCTCTACTTCATCCATCACGCGCAGACGGGCGTCTATACGTTCGATCTCCTCGCGCTCCAGTCCACGGTGCTGGCCTACCGGCAGCAAATGTGGCTGTTCGCCGCCTTCGCGCTCGCCTTCGCGATCAAGGTCCCGCTCTGGCCTTTCCATACCTGGCTCCCCGACGCCCACGTCGAGGCGCCGACGGCGGGGAGCGTGATCCTTGCCGGCGTCCTGCTGAAGCTCGGGACCTACGGATTCCTTCGTTTTGCGATTCCCTTCTTCCCGGACGCCGCGCTCCGATTCCAGCCGCTCCTCGTCAGCCTCGCGGTGATCGGGATCATCTACGGGGCCCTGGTCGCGATGGTCCAGGACGACGTGAAGAAGCTCGTCGCCTACTCCTCGGTGAGCCACCTGGGGTACGTGATGCTCGGCCTCTTCTCGTTCAACATGGAGGCGTTCTCCGGCGCGCTCTACCAGATGCTGAACCACGGCCTCTCGACCGGCGCGCTGTTCCTTCTCGTCGGGATCATCTACGAGAGGCGCCACACGCGAATGATCTCGGATTTCGGCGGGATCGCGACGCGCGTCCCCCTGTTCGCCGCTGCGTTCATCCTCGTGGCCCTTTCGTCGATCGGACTTCCGGGGCTGAACGGCTTCATCGGGGAGTTCCTCGTGCTGACCGGCGCGTTCGGCGCGCACCGGGCGGCGGCGATTCTCGCGTGCACGGGCGTGGTCCTGGGCGCGGCGTACATGCTCTGGCTGACGCAGCGGTTCCTCTTCGGAAAGATCCGTCACGACGAGAACCGGAGCCTGACCGATCTCTCGGGCCGCGAAGGCCTTCTGCTCGCGCCGATCCTCCTCCTGATCGTCTACATGGGGGTGCAACCGCGGGTCTTCCTCGACCGGATGCAGCCGGCGCTCGAGGCGGCGCTGGCCCGGGTGCAGCTCGCCCAGGCGCAGCCTGAAAGGGATCCCGCGTCGCCTCCCTTGTACGTCGCCGTCCCGGGGGAAGGGGAGGCCCGATGAGCGCAATCACCTACGCGGACTTGGACGCCCTCCGTCCGTTCCTCATGCTCGCGGGGGGCGGTGTCCTCCTCGTCCTCGCGGACACGATCCTGGGACGGCGCCGGCAGATCTCGTGGTGTGTTCCGACCCTGGTCCTTCTCGCGGCGGCGATCATCACGATCGTGCGTGAGCCCGAACCCGGCGCGGTCCTATCGCGCCTCGTCAACTTCGACCCCTTCTCGCGGTTCGTCGGCCTCCTCGTTTGCGCGAGCGCGGCCCTCTCGGTCCTCCTCTCGGAGTCGTATCTCCGCCGGACCGGGCGCTACCGGGGCGAGTATCACGCGCTGCTCTTGTTCAGCGCGTCCGGAATGATCCTCTTCTCCACCGCGACCGAGATGCTGACCCTGTTCCTCGGTCTCGAGCTGATGTCCATCCCCGTATACATCCTGTCCGGATTTCACCGGACGGATGTCAGGAGCGGCGAGGCGGCGCTCAAGTACTTCCTCCTCGGCGCGTTTTCGAGCGCGATTCTCTTGCTCGGCATCGCATTTCTCTACGGCGCGACCGGGACGACCGATCTGCCCTCCGCCCTGCGCGGCGGGCCTGCCGCACCGGCGATGCTGCCGCTCGCCCGCATCGGTTGCGTCCTCCTCCTCGCCGGCTTCCTCTTCAAGATCGCGTCGGTTCCATTCCATATGTGGACGCCCGACGTCTACGAAGGCGCCCCGACGACGGTAACCGCGTTCATGGCGACCGCGGTGAAGGCGGCGGCGTTCGCGGCGTTGCTCCGCGTGCTCTCGATGCGCGACTCCGGGGTCCTCGCCTCGCTTCCGCTGGGGAAGCTTTTCTGGTGGCTTGCCGTTCTCACGATGACGGTCGGGAACCTGGCCGCCCTCACGCAGTCGAACGTGAAGCGGATGCTTGCGTACTCCTCGATCGCCCACGCCGGATATCTCCTGGTCGGGGTTTCGGTCTATACGGCAAGCGGCGACCCCGAGACTCTCTCCGCGATCCTCTACTACCTGCTTGCGTACACGTTCATGACGATCGGCGCGTTCGCGATCGTCGTGGCGTTCGGCGAGCGCGGCAACGAGCACCTCGAGATGGGGGACTACGGCGGTCTCGGATGGCGTTATCCGGCCGCGGGGATCGCGATGAGCCTCTTCATGATCTCGCTTTCCGGGATCCCGCCGACCGCGGGCTTCTTCGGCAAGTACGCAATCTTCCGCAACGCGGTCGGCCACGGCGCGACGGGACTCGTCGTAATCGCAGTGCTGAACAGCGCCCTGTCCGTGTACTACTACCTGAAGATGATGGTCACCCTCTACATGCGTCCTGGGACGGTGCGGGTCCAAGCCAGCCGGGGCTCACTCGCTTCGGCCGTCGTCGTGATCTGCGCCCTCGCCGTCCTCTGGGCCGGATTCGGTCCGGACGGTGGCCGCATCCCCGGCGTGCCGGCCCTCCTCCACTGGGCGAGCGCCTCAGTCCTGGTGGCGCGGTAGGAGCCGCCGTGCTCCGCTGGATCTTCCTCGACATCGGGAACGTCCTGATGAACGACGATCCAGCGATGGCGTTGATCTACCGCGAGTTGCACCGCACGATCTGCGCCGCGGGGTATCGCGTCACCTTCCGGGACCTCCTCGCCGAGCGCGAGGCCCTGATCCGGGAGCGCGGTCCGGGACACTGGACCGTCCTCGCATGCAGGTACCTCGGCGAGAGCGGTCACCGCCATCTGATGGAGAAGTGCGCCGCGAAGATCCGAGCCGACTACATGGCCTGCCACACAGTCCTCCCGGGGATAGCCGAGGGCGTGCGCGCCCTGGCCGGCAGCTATCACATCGGGGTCGTCGCAAACCAGCTCCGCGAGGTCTCCGTTGCGCTCGACAGGATCGACCTGGCGGACGTGATCGAGGTCCGTGCGATCAGCGAGATCATCGGTTTCCGCAAGCCCGATCCGGCGATCTACCGATGGGCCTGCGAGAAAGCGGGTTGCGCCCCGCGCGAGGCCGTCATGATCGGGGACCGGATCGACAACGACATCGCTCCTGCCCGCGCCGTCGGCCTCTGGACGATCCTGTTCCGCATATCGCACGAGGCGAAGGGGGCCGTCCCCGGCGACGAGGCCGAAACCCTCTACTACCAGAGCCAGCTCCGAGAGAGCATCTGCCGCATCGCGCCCTCGGGCGCACACGAGATCCCGGACGCGACCGTCCACGACGTCCCCGGGTTGATGGCCGCGATCGAGAGCATCCGTTTGATCGCGGAGTCCGCTTCAGTAGAATCTCCCACACGCCGATAAGGGATGCGGCGGGGAGATTCCCCCGCGCGGATCACCACTCGACCTCACCGACAGGAGGAAAGGACCGTGGCGCGCATCGGCAACCGCACGCATCCCGGGCGATACGTCGTGAGCAGGTGGAAGGAGCTCGAGGCGACCGATTCCGTGACCTATCTCGAACAGAGGGTGATGACGACCGCCCGGATCAGCATCGTCCGATGCGTCTACCGCAAGGCGAGCGACTTCCCGGAGCACTTCCATCCCCAGGAGCAGGTGACGATCATCGAGGAGGGTTGCCTCGAGCTCACCGTCGCCGGGAGCAAGGTGGAGGTCGGACAGGGCCAGATGATCTCGATCGAGCCCTTCGTGCGTCATGCGACCCGGGTCGCCGACGGATACGAGCGCGTCGTTGCCCTGAGCCTCTTCCTGCGCGAGCCGGCGTCCCAGCAGGAGGGGCCCTCGAATGGGAAGGGAATCACGACGGTCCTGAGCCCCGTTCACTAGCTTTCAGCCGACGCCCGAACGCGGCAGTCCGACCCCGCTCACCCGCGGCCGTGCCCCTCGGAAAGATCCGCTTGGCCTTCCGAGTGGATCCCTCCATACTCGAAACGATGAGGTCGCCGGGATGGTGGAGGGATCTCCAGATGCAGGGGCCCCTTTCTCTTGCGCCCGCGTTCCGTTTGGCCGCGCTTGTCCCGCTGCTACTTCTCGGATGCTCGAAATCGACCCAGCCGGTGCAGCCCCACGGCAACTACCCTCCGGTGATCACCGCCATGAGCTGGCGCCCGACCGTCGTTCATGCGTGGGAGTTGATCACCGTCCAGTGCAGCACCCGGGACCTCAACAACGACCCTCTCACCTATGCATGGGACGCGAGCGCGGGAGGCTTCCCGAGCGGGACCATCCTGCCCGCCGTGGCGTGGCGCAGTCCGGCGACCTTCCGCCCCTCGGTCGTACGCGTGACGGTCTCGGACGGCAAGGACCAGGTCGCCCGCGATACGACCATCACGATCTCCCGGATGGCTCCCGCCGCCGGGCTTGTCTTCGTCAACGGGGCGAGCACGGTGGATCTTCGCTGGGGCGGGACGCCGGACGCGGGGCTCGACGGCTTCAGCGGGTACGAGATCTTCGCAGGTCCACGCAGTTTCCTGGGCCTACCCGTGGATAGCGCGATGATGGCGTATCGGTTGACCCGGCAACCCCTCACGAGGCAGCACTACATCGACACGCTGGCGACCCCCGGGCAGATCCGCTACTACTTCGTGCTTGCCCGGCGGGATTACGAAGGCGTGACCGAGCGCGCCGAGACGGGTCCCGAGATCGACACCGCGGCGCGGCCGGACGGCTACGGCGACCTGCCGCTTTACGAAGTCCAGAGTCCGAACCACCATCCCATGGGCGTGCGCCTCTCGGATGGGACCTTGCAGCCGATCGACCCGAACGGCCGGGATCAGGTCGACCTCTACCTCGGACGAGCGGAAGCCGAGGACCGGAGCGGAGAGCTTCGTCTGAAGAGCCCGAGCCTGCTCGCGTACCGGGATCCCGCCTGGGCGGATCGCGTGACCTCGATCTGGCCGATCGGCTCCGATCTCGACGCGTGGAGCGTCCCGGTGCCGCCCGATACGAACGCCGTCCAGGAGATCTCCGGAACGATCAACGGCGTCTACGCGATCCGGACGCCCGACGGTCACTACGGGAAGATCCAGATCTCGTCCCTGGGGGCGAGCGCGCCGAACACGTTCATCTACTACCACTGGGCCTGGCAGCCGATCCCGAACTACCCGAGGTTCTAGGATCGGATCGATGACCTAGGCGTACAGTCCGCGCAGCTCCGCGGCTACCGTGACCCTCTTGATCGCCACGATGAACGCGGCAATTCGCATGTGGACCTTGTGCTCGAGACTCGTTTCGAGGACGGTCCTGAACGCCGACGTCATGATCTCCTCGAGGTCCTCGTAGATCCGGCGCGCCGACCAGTAATACCCCATCCGATTCTGCACCCACTCGAGATAGGAGACGGTCACGCCTCCCGCGTTGCAGAGGATGTCGGGGATGACGAAAATGCCGCGGCTCTCGAGGATGTCGTCCGCATCGGTCGTGAGCGGGCCGTTCGCCCCCTCTGCGACGAGCTTCGCCCGCACCCGCGGCGCGTTTTCACGCGTGATCTGGTTCTCCATCGCGGCGGGTACGAGGATGTCCACGTCCCACTCGAGGATCTTCTTCGGATCATCCACGACCTTGAGGTTGCCCATCTCGGTCTGGATTCCCTCCAGGGTGCGGTGGGACTTCATGTAGTCGATCATCTTCGGGATGTCGAGTCCGTTCTCGTCAACGTAGGTCCCCGAGACGTCCGCGACCGCGACGACCCTGCAACCGTCTCGGTGAAGATCGAGCGCGGTATAACTGCCGACATTGCCGAATCCCTGGACGGCGACCCGCGCCCCGCCCAGCTCGAGCTTCAGATGGCGCGCCGCCTGCCGGATGCAGATGGTCACGCCGTCCGCGGTTGCCGTCTCGCGGCCCAGCGATCCGCCCAGCTCGATCGGCTTGCCGGTGACGACCTCGGGCGCGAACTCCTGCTTGTGCATCGAGTACGTGTCCATGAACCAGGCCATTACCTGCGGCCCGGTGTTGACGTCGGGCGCCGGGATGTCCTTGTTCCCTCCGAAGAGGTCGATCATCTCCGCGAAGTAGCGCCGGCAGATCCGCTCCATCTCGGAGTGCGAGTGCTTGCCCGGGTCGACGACGACCCCTCCCTTGCCGCCCCCCATCGGGATGTTCACGACCGCGCACTTGTAGGTCATCCAGAAGGCGAGGGCCTTGACCTCGTCCAGGGTCACGTCGGGGTGGAAGCGGATCCCTCCCTTCGCCGGTCCGCGGACGACGTTGTGCTGCACGCGATAGCCGACGAAGATCTTGATGCTTCCATCGTCCATCTGAACCGGGAGGCGCACCTCGGTCACGCGCCGGGGCTCCTTGATGACGGCGATCTGGTTGTCGGTCAGATTGAGCAGCTTCGCCGCGCGATCGAACTGCCGCAGGGCGTTCTCGAAGGCCGACGTCGTATCGAATGTTCCGCGCATGAACGGGTTCCTCCGTGATCCATGTCCCGACTGGGCGATCTCATCGTTGGCCCTGTTGGCCCGGCTACCGGGGGGATCTTAGCGGCTCAACCCGTAGAGATCGAGGATCTGCGCGAGCATTCGATCGATTCCGGATTCGGCGACCGTGTGTGCCCGTGCGGCCAGGCTTGCCTCGCGGGCAGCGGGGAAGTCGGCAAGGAGGGACCCAAGGGCCCGCTGCAGCGCGTGGTCGTCCCCGGCGGCGAACGTTCGCCCCGCGGGGGATGGGGGAACGGCGTCGCGCGTTCCGCCCGCGTCGGCGGCGACGATCGGCAGCCCCGCCGCGCGCGCTTCGAGGATCGTGAGCGGAAGCCCCTCCCAGAGAGACGTGAGGACAAAGAGATCCATCGCGCCAAGGCAGTCGGAGACGTCCCTGCGCAGGCCGGCGAGATGGATGCGTCCTTCGAGGCCGAGCGCACGCGCGCGGGCCTCGATCTTGCTGCGCAGCGGGCCGTCGCCGACCAGGAGCCAGTGAACCTGAGGAAAGGCCCGCGCCGCCTCGATGATCGCGAGAGGGTTCTTCTGAGGGGACAGGCGACCGACCGTCCCTGCAACGATCGCGTCGCCGGGGATCCCGAACCGCGCGCGCAGCTCACGTCCGCGCTCGCGGATGCCCCCGAGATCCGCGAACGCCGCGGTGTCGATCCCCGGTAGAATCACCTCGTACAGGTCCGGCCGGCCGATCGCACGGCATAACCCCTCGTCGCGCACGCGTTCCGAGACCGCGATCAGCCGATCCGCCCACCGAGCCGCGGATCGCTCCGCAGTGACGAACGCGGCGCGTGCGACCGCCGGCGTTTCATTGCTCCATCCCCAGCCGTGGATCGTGTGGTACACCTTCGGCACGCCGGCCTTTCGGGCCGCCCAGCGTCCGAGGATCCCTGCCTTGCTGCTGTGCGTGTGGACGATGTCGGGACGGGTCGCGCGCAGCCGTTGGGTGATCCAGCGGAGCGCCGCGAGATCGCGCGCGGGCGCGACCTCCTTTACGAGCGGGGGCACGCGCACGATCGGCACGCCGCGCGCCGCCGCCTCGTCTGCGAGGCTCCCTTCGGGTCCGGCCTGCAGGCCGCACCAGATCTCCGCGTCGATCCCGCGCCGCCGCAGATCGGCGGCGGTCTCGAGCGCGATCCGTTGCGCGCCCCCGACGATCAGGCGCGTGATGAGCTGGACAATCTTCACTGGCATGGAGAACTATCATCCGCAACGGACCGAAGCAAGCGATGCGGGCTGCTAAGCTGAGGAACGGAGGCTCATGCCGAAGACGCTCCTCGATTCGCGGAATCTATCCGCCCTTGCCGCGCGCGCCGCGGCGGAGCGAGGGGATGCGACCGGTTTTCTCGTGCCGGTCCCCGACGGGGGCTTCCGCCCGGTCACGTACCGCGCATGGTTCGGCGAGGTCACGCGCCTCGCGGCCGGCCTCCGCAATGCGGGCGTCCGCCCACGGGACCGCGTCCTCCTGATGATGGAGACGCGGTACGAGTGGCTCGTCTGCGACCTTGCGATCCTCTCATGCGGCGCGTGGACCGTGCCGGTCTACCCGAATCTGCCGTCGGCGCAGCTCGGGCACCCGATCGCGGATTCCGGCTCGCGCGTTGCGATCGTCTCGCGTCCCGAACTGGCCTCGCGCGTGCTCAGCGCTCCGGGCGGGCGCGAGCGCCTGAGCGCGCTCTTTCTTCTCGACGGTCCGCTTGCGGGGGATCCCGGGATGCCCGTCCACGCGGTGCGCCCGCTCCTCGAGGAACCGGCAGCCCCGAGCACCGAGGAACTCGATGCGCTGCGCGTCCTTCGCGAGTCGATCCACCCCGGCGATCCCGCTACGATCCTCTACACCTCGGGGACGAGCAGCACGCCGAAGGGGGTCGTCCTCTCGCACGGTGCGATCCTCGCGAACGGCCGCTCGATCGAGGCGACATTCGCGTTCTCGGATGAAGACCGCTACCTCTCCTTTCTCCCGCTCGCCCACACGTTCGAGCGGACCGTGACCTATTCGCTCCTCGCGGCCGGAGTGAAGATCGCCTACGGCCACGGGACTGAGGCGGTTGCCCGTGACGCGGCGGAAATCCGACCCACGGTGATGGTCGGCGTTCCGCGCCTGTTCGAGAGAATCCTCGCGAGCGCCCGAGAACGGGCGACCGCGCGTGGCCCCCTCGTAGCGCGCATCTTCCGCGCGGCCGAGGCCGCCGCGGTGCGCAGCGGCCGCCGCCACGGCCCCGTTCCGCGCAGGCCGTCGGGGCTGCGCCGGTTTGTCCCGCGCGCCTGCGACCTGCGCTGGGAGTATGGGTTCTTCGGGCCGCTTCGGCGGCGTTTCGGCGGCTGTCTCCGCTACATCGTCTCCGGGAGCGCGCCGCTCGCGACGCGCGAGAGCCTCTTCTTCTGCGGCGCGGGCTTTCCGATGCTCGAAGGCTACGGCTTGACCGAGGCGGGCCCGGTCGTCTCGGTGAACACTTTGGACGCGTGGAAACCCGGCTCGGTCGGCCGCGTGCTTCACGGTGGCCAGATGGAGGCGCGCATCGCCGAAGACGGCGAGATCCTCGTTCGCAGTCCGAGCGTCATGATCGGTTACTGGAATCTCGATAGGGAAACGCGCGAATCGCTCGACGGCGGATGGCTCCACACCGGCGACCTCGGCGTGATCGACGCGGACGGGTTCATCATGATCACGGGACGCAAGAAGGACATGATCGTCACGTCGGGCGGCAAGAACATCTCGCCCCAGCCGATCGAGGACATCCTCCGCGAGAGCCCGTACATCCAGGAAGCGATCGTCTTTGGAGATCAACGTCCCTACCTGGTTGCTCTCCTCGTTCCAGATCGGGACGCAATCGAGCGCGACCACGGCCTGTCCGTCGCGCGCGATCCCGAACGGGCCCGCGATCTTCACGCGCTGCTGCGCTCTGAGATCCTGCGGGCGACGTCGGATCTCGCCCCCCACGAGCGCATTCGCAGGTTCGACATACTCGACACCCCTCCGACGATCGAGGCTGGGACGCTCACCCCCACCCTCAAGGTCCGGCGCACCGCGCTCGCGCGGGAACATGCCGCGCGGATCTCCGCGCTGTATGAAAGTCATCTCGACGCCCGGTGAAATTCTGGCAAACTACCGCCGTGGCCCGTCAGCGACCCAAGGGAGCCGGCCGCGGCGCCGGGATCGACATCGGGACGGCCTCCGCCTCCGCGCGGACCGGCTCGGCGCGCGACCCGCGGGGCCGCCTCGTCATCGCGACCCTGGCCGCTCTCGCCATCGCGCGGATCTGGCTCGCGACGACCCCTGGCTATCCGCCTGACCTGAACACGTACAAGCTCTGGTCCCTGCAGGCCGGGCTGCACGGGGTCCAGACGGTCTATGACGATCGCGCCGGTGCCGGGGACCTCCAGTGGAGGCCGGGAAGCTACGACTACCCGCCGCTCTATGCGTACATCCTCGCGCCGATCGGCGCGATCTACGGCCGGATCCGCCCCGGGGTCGTGCGGGGGTTTGAGGGATCGCGCGTTCTCGGGTTCCTTGTCAAGATCCCGCCGCTCGTCTTCGACATCCTGATCGCGGCGCTGATCGGCGCGGTCGCATCCCGATTCGGGTCGTGGAAGGGGAGTCGCTCCCGGCTCGGTTGGGGGGCCGCCTGCCTGTACTTGATGCAGCCCGCGGTCCTCTTCGACTCGGGATACTGGGGGCAACCGGACGTGATCCACGTCTTCTTCGTCCTCCTCGCATTGATCCTGATCCTGGTGCGAAAACCCGAGTGGGGATGGGTGGCGGCGGCCCTCGGCTGCCTCATGAAGCCGCTGGCCGCTCCCTTCCTGCCGCTCCTCGCGCTTGCGACCCTCCTGAGAAGCGGTCCACGCAGGCTCGGGACCGGCGTGGCCGCCGCCCTCGCGACGGGCATTGTCGTGTTCCTGCCGTTCATCGTGACGGGACGCGGTCCGGCGGTCCTGCAGCGCGTCCTCTTCGACGTCGAGGTGATGCCCTACACCTCGGTCAACTCGCACAACCTCTGGTGGCTGCTCGGGCCCTGGCGCTCCTCGCAGGATCCATGGATCGGTCCCGTCAACAAGACGATCGTCGGGCTCACCCTCTTTGGGATCGCGTACGTCTTCATCCTTTGGCGGCTCTGGAAGATCGAGCGCGGCAGACCGGCCGCACCGCCGGGCCCCGAGCAGACCGATCTCGCCGGCGAGGACCACTGGTTCATCGCCGCCGCGGGGGTCGCGTTCTCGTTTTTCTTCTTCTCGACGCACATGCACGAGAACCACCTGTTCGGTGCGATCCCGTTCCTCATCCTGCTCGCGCACAGGGGGAGGGGCTGGACCGCGCTCGCCCTGTTGGTCGGGCTCGTCTCCTTCATCAACATGGCGAACCACGACCTGATCCTCGGGAACATCCTGTTCGCGACGGATGTTCCGTCGGCGCTCGTCATTCCCGGAACGACCTGGCAGATGCCCCGGACGATGTATGCGATCGCCACGGCAAACTCCATCGCGACCGCGCTCCTGTTCGCGCTCTTCGCATGGGCTTCCATCCGGGCCCTCCGCAGGGAGGGGACGTGAGACTCGAGGAACGGTCACGCCTCGTCGTCACCTTCCTCCTCGTTCTGCTCGCGGCGCGGATCCTCTTTCTCCTGGCGGGGCTCGAGCCGGCGGAAGAACGGGTGATGGAGGTCCTCGACCCGGCATACCGGACCTGGTCGCACGGGCCCGCGTGTCCTCTGTATGACAGGGAGGAGCTGTACGTCGGGACCGCGGCGGAGGCGATCTGCCAGGGGGTTCATCTCCCGCTCGCCGCGTATCGGTTCATGCCGTATGGAAGCGCCGGTCTCGCCGCCGTCCTGGTCACGGTGCCTCTCTATCAGGCGTTCGGCCCGCACTACCTGGTCCTGAAGATCCTGCCGCTCCTGGTCACGATGGCGGGCGGGCTCGCGTGGCTCCTCGTCGTGCGCGCATGGTTCGGCGCGCGCGCAGCGCGCCTCTTCGGGCTCTTGTACATTCTCGCGCCGCCGGTCCTCGTGCGGACCGCGTTGATCGAGATGGGCGGGCATCCTGAGGCGATGGCGTGGATCGGCTGGGTCTGCAACCTCGCCACCCTCGCGCGCGATGCCGCGACGCCCCGCGCGCGGATGCGCTGGGGCGCCGCCGCGGGCACCCTGGCCGGGCTCGGCGTCTGGGTAACCTACTCGGTCGTTCCCGTGACGGCCGCGCTCGCGCTCGCCGGGCTCGCGATCACCCGAGCCCGCCCGCGCGCCGCATGGATCGCCGCCGCGGCAGGTCTCGTTGTGGGACTCGTCCCGTGGATCATCGTGGTTGCGGGGACCGGGGGAGCGGCGCTCGAGATCTACGGACGTCCGCTGGGCGCGCTCGTCGATCTGCCGACCCTCACGGGCCGAGTGAAGGACCTTTGCGCGACTGGACTCATGGCGGGGTACGACCTTCCTGGAGGTGCGGGAATCCGCATGGTCGCGGGATGGATCTGGCTCCTCGCCGTGGCCCTCGGTTGGTGGCGTCTCCTGCGGTCGGACCGCCGATCGATCGCGATCCTGCTGGGCGCCGGGACGCTTGCGCACGTCCTCGCATTCCTCCTGGTCGCCCCCGACTCGAGCTCGCGCTACCTCGTCCCCGTCGCCCCGCTCTTCCTGATCGCCGCGGTCCATTCGATGGCGCCTTTTCGCGAAACCCTTGAAATCCGGGCGTCCCGCGTACGTCCTGCGTCTCGGGCGACTTTCGTCTGCGCGCTCGCCCTTGGTCTTGCCTCCCAGGTGGCCGTCGTCGCCTCGTCGACCTTTCCCGTCCTCCGCGCGCCGCTCAAGGGGACCTACTGGCCGCTGTTCGGCGAGGTGATGGGCCGCAAACTCACCGGGGAAGGGATCCTCTCGACTCCGCCGGCGATGCGCCCGTTCCTGTGGGTCGGGTACGGGGAATGGACCTTCTTCACGGTCGAGCCCACGGGATGGCAGGAGGCCGCGCGCGTGGCCGGTCCCGATTCGGCCCGGGTATGGGAAGGGATCGGGATCTCCTGGCTCGCGACGCCGGCGGCGGCCCGGGCCGGTCCGTTCCTCCGCGGCCTCTCGGATCCGGATCGTCTCTTTCTGCGTCGCGGGTTCTCATACGCCGCGGGCGGCCTTCTCGCGGCGATGGCATCGAGCGCGCCCGGGCAGATCGCGCCCCTCCTCTTGACCTTCGATCCCGTCGATCGTCCGGCCCTCGCGGCGCCGCTTGCGCGCATCGCCGGAGTGTTCTCAACGCAGGAGGGATCGGACATCTCGGGCTCGTTGGAACCGGTACTCAGCCCTGTCGATCGCGTGCGCGGGATGGGGTGGTCCCTGTATCGAGGATCGACGCCCGCGGGAAGCCTGCGCATGTGGAAGCAGCCTCCGACCGCCGCACCGGTCGAGTTCTGGCAAGGCGTTGCGGACGCATACGAGTGGGAACTACGGACGCGCGACAACGATTGGATTCTTGGAGACGCGCGCGGCCAGGGTCCTCTCGGGCTCGCGCGCGATGTCGAGCGCATCACCAGGGGCCTCGACCACGGCCGTGCGGTGCCCTTCTACGCGGCCGCCGGACGAGCCGCCGCGATCGCGCTCCGCGAGCCGTCGAGGCGCCCCGTCCCTGCGTCCGCATCATGGGTGTGGGAGAACGCCTTTCCGGCCCCGTTCCGCCCGGATTTCGCGCGGGGCCTGAGCGAGGGCGTTGCCGGCTTCGGTCCTTGAGGTTTGCGCGAAGGTCAGCGCGTCTTCACGATCCTTATGGCTGGTCCGCCGCCGGTCTGTCCGCGTACAAGGTAGATGCCCGCCGGGAGATCCCCGCCGATGCGCTCGCCCGCGTACCGACCGACGGTGCGTCCGAGCACGTCATATACGATGAATTTCTCGCGGTCCTTCCCGGGGATTGACGCGAAAGAGACGAACGGATTGGGCGTCACGGTCAGCGGTGCAGGCGCCAGACAAATCTGCGGCGCACCGGTTCTCTCCATCCCGACGTTTCCGTTCGCATCCGCCTTGACGACATAGACCCCGCCGCCCGGTCCCCAACTCCACTCCTCACCGACAGTGATGGATCCGCCATCCGCAAGTTGAAGGATCGAGTAACCGACCTCCGCCGAGCGTCCGCCGTAAGTGCGATACCAGAGTGGCCGTCCATTCCGATCGACCCGCAGGATCAGGAGGTCGAATGCTCCATGGCCGTAGGATCCCGTGGTGCCGCAGGCGATGAAACCACCGTCGGGAGTTTCCTGGACCGAGTAGGCACCATCGGAGCTGTTCGCACCACCGAAGATCGTCTTCCACTGCTCGTTCCCTTCGGAATCGGTTTTCACGAGGGCCATGTCCGCATAGCTGGGATCACGGATCAAGCTGTAGCCGGCGAGAATGTAGCCACCATCGCTGGTCATACGAGCGCATTGGCATCCGGCGCATGTGTTGGAAAGGTACGATCGTGTCCACTTGATCTCGCCCCTTCGGGTTACTTTCATCAAGAGCATGTGCCGATCCATCAAATAGACTTCACCGACGGAGGTAACCCCCACGATGAAACCGCCGTCGGGGGTTTCCTGAATCGACCATGGCATGTCACCGTATCCGGGCTCGCGGTACTTCAGGACCCACATGACGTTTCCCATCGTGTTCACACGGAATACGTGAACGGTGTTCGGGGTCCAGGTTTGGAAGTCGGATGAGCAACCAGCGATCACGTATCCGCCGATCCGAACGGAGGCGACTGCCAGACAGTCATCCATCCACCTCGTCTCACCGTAGGTTCGGTCCCATTCGAGGCGCCCATCGCTCGCGGTCTTGATCACGTAGAAATCGTTCGTCATGTCCTCGGGATGGGTCCGCGAACCTCCAATCAGGAAACCGCCGTCCGGCGCGCGGGCGACACTTGCGCCATACTCGTCCGCCTCGCTTCCGTAGGTCTGGAACCAGAGGACGTTGCCGGCCGGATCCAGCTTCAGCAGGAAAGGGTTGCCGTGGTCTGGGAACCCCGGGCCTGCGGACCACGTCGTGCCGGTGATCACGAAGCACGAATCAGGCAGGGACTGCACCACGCAGCGCGCCCCTTCGTTGTAGTCCCACTGGTAGTATCGCTCCCATCTTGAAGCGGATGCAAAGGTGAGGGGGAGGAGGATGAGAGCGGAGGCGATCAGGAACCGGGAGAACCAAGCCGCCCGAAGGCGAATGGAGGGTTCTGACAAGGCGCACCTCTCGGTGCAGGGCGATTTCGGCGTTCAGGCGTCGACACGAGGATGGAAACAGACACCGCCCCGCGGCCGCCTCGGACGGCCTCGACCGCATGCGATTATACATCAAGCCGGCGCCCCCCGTCATCCCCAATCGGAGGCGCGACGACCCTGGTCCTACTTCGTCACCGGCACCCGCAGAGCATTGTTGAACCGGTTGAAGTAGTTGAACAATCCTGCGACCGCGGCGATCTCGACAATCTCCCCGTCGTCGAATTGGGCTTTGAGCGCCGCGAAATCATCGTCGCCGATCACGTTCGAATTCCGTGTCATGGAGGCGGCGAACTGAAGCGCGATCCGTTCCCTGTCGCCGAACGCCTCGAAGCGGCCCTCTTTTGCCGCCGCGATCTCGCCGACCGTCGCTCCCGCCCGTCCTGCCAGGACGGAGTGGGAAGCGATTCAGTACTCGCAGCCGTTCAGCCCTGACACCGCGATCGAGATGAGCTCCTTTGTCCGCACGCCGATCGACCCGGGCGCCATGACCGTTCGAAAATGGGCAATCATCGTCCGAAGGATCTCAGGGCGGTGGGCCATCGTCCGGAACATGTTCGGGACGTTCCCGCGCTCTTTCTGATAGGCGTCGAAGGTCTCCCGCGTCTCACCCTTCACCTCTTCGATTTCCACTCGCCGGACCCGATCCATGTCATGCCTCCTGCCGGTAGAACGACTCGGCCCATTCGACCTCGCGCGGGCTGCCGGTCACGAGCGGGACCCTCTCGTGCAGCTCCCTGGGCACGACGTCCAGGATCGGGCTCATGCCGGTGCTCGCACGCCCCCCGGCCGCCTCGGCGATCATCGCCATCGGGGCGGCCTCGCTCAGGAGGCGAAGCTTGCCCGCGGGGTGCTTCTTGTCGGCCGGGTATATGAAGATTCCGCCGTAGAGCAGATTCCTGTGAAAATCCGCCACGAGCGATCCGACGTAACGCGTGCTGTAGGGCGCCGATCGAGGGTTCTCCTTCCCCTTGAGCGCGGCGACGAGCCGCGAGGTGGCCGAAGCCCACCCGGCCGCGTTTCCTTCGTTCACGCTGTAGATCGATCCGGACTCGGGGATCCGAATGTTCGGATGCGAGAGCAGGAACTCGCCCACGCTCGGATCGAGGGTGAAGCCGTGGACCGCCCGCCCCGTCGTGTAGACGAGGATTGTGCTCGACCCGTAGATCACGTAGCCGGCCGCGATCTGCCGTCGGCCCGGCTGCAGCAGGTCCTCCGCGCACCCGTCACCGTCCTTGGAACGCCGCCGGTGGATCGAGAAGATCGTCCCGATCGACACGTTCGCGTCGATGTTGCTCGAGCCATCGAGCGGGTCGAACGTCATCGCGTACGGCCCCCGCGGGTAACCGGTCGGGATCTGGATCACCCCCTCGACCTCCTCCGAGGACATCGCGCACAGGTGTCCTGTGTGCTGGACGTTGCGGATGATCGTTTCGTTGGCGAAATCATCGAGGATCTGGACCGCCTCCCCCTGCACGTTCGTGTGGCCGGTGAGCCCGAGCGCATCGACCAGGCCCGCCTTGCGCACCTCGCGCGAGATGATCTTGGCGGCGACCATGATCTCCTGCATGAGGGCGGTGAAGCCGCCCGTCGCCCCCGGAACGTGCTTCTGCTCCTCGGCGATGTGCTGGCTGAAGGTGATTCCGATCCGACCCGTCGATCCCTCGTCCATGGACGCCTCCGATTCTCTCTTAGGTGCGCGCGCAGTATACGCAATTTGGTCCTTGCCCGGCCCGCCGCCCGTTTCTATAGTATCGACCCTCAGGAATCGGATCGCGCGGGACTTGAAGGCGCCATAGCCGGCGTCTGAAATCTGCGCGCAACGCGGACGGGAGGGCGGGACGCTTGAAGATCTCTCCGCTGGACATAAGGAACCAAACCTTTCGCACCGTCTTCCGGGGCGCCGACAACGAGGAGGTCCGCGTCTTCCTCGATCTTGTCGCCACCGAATACGAGAGCCTCGTGCAGGAAAACGTGAGTCTGACCGAGAGACTTCGCCATGCCGAGGATCGCCTCGCCGACTTCCGCAACATCGAGCAGACGCTCCGCGATGGCGTCCTCACCGCGGAACGCCTCGCCTCCGATGCGCGCGAGTCGTCGAAGCGCGAGTCGATCCTCGTGATCCAGGACGCCGAGCTGCGCGCCGAGCGGATCCTCGAGGACGCCCGCAAGCGTCTCTCGCGCATCGCCGAGGAAATCCGCGATCTCCAAACAAAGCGGGACATCTACGCCGAGCAGATGCGGACGTTCCTTGTCTCGCACATGGAGATGCTCGAGCGGAACGAGCAGTACCTCGAGGGGATCGACCGGGTCAGCGAGGAAGCAACGGCGCTCGTCTCGCGTACGCGGCGGCCCGAAGCGCGCCCGTTCGCGCCGGCCCCTCCGTCGCACGCGGCCCGCGCCCGCGCAGCCGAGGCCCAGCCCGAGATGCCGCTGCAGGATTCGCAGGACTACGCGGCCCCGACGCAGGCGCCGCACGTTCCGCAGACCCGGCGCGTCCCTCCGCCGCAGGGCTCCGGGGGCACGCCGTCGCCGCAGGCGCCGGCGCCGAGCGCGCGCAGCAGCTTCGCCGCCCGGCTGACGCAGCAGCGGCCGGCCGCGCCACCTCCCGCGCCTGCCTCTCCGAAGGCGTTCGACGACGCGGATAGCTACGTTCCCGACGACTCGGGTGTCGTCTCGCCGCCGCGGCCGATGAACGGGAGTCCCGAGCGCAGCGAAGGACTCTTCGAGATCTCTGCGGACGACGAGGACCCGCAACCGCCGCGCAACTATCGATAGGACTTGGAGTGACGATGCTCGAGGCGCCCAATCTGCGTACGAGAATGGAGGCCGCGGTCGACTTCCTTCGGGGCCGGACGACGGTCCGCCCGAAGGCGGCGGTGGTCCTCGGCACGGGTCTGGGATCCCTCCCGGACGCCTTCCGGGTCGAGGCGAGCGTCCCGTACGAGGAGATCCCCAACTTCCCGATCTCCGCTGTCGAAAGCCACGCGAACGAGCTCGTCTTCGGGACCCTGGCCGGCCTCCCGGCCGTCTTCATGCGCGGCCGGATCCACTACTACGAAGGATTCACGATGCAGGAGGTGACCTTCCCGATCCGGGTTCTTCGCGGCCTCGGGGCGGAGGTCCTTGTAATCACGGCCGCGGTCGGCGGGATGAATCCCACGTATTCGCTTGGGGACATCGTCGTGGTTGCCGATCACATCAATCTGATGGGGGACAATCCACTGATCGGGCCGAACGACGAGGCCCTCGGTCCGCGCTTCCCGGACATGTCCGAGCCGTATGACCTGGGCCTGCAGGCGATCTTGAGCAAGGTGGCCCTCGAGGAGCGGATCCCGATCCGTCCCGGAGTCCTGGTTTGCGTCGCCGGTCCGAACCTCGAAACGCGCGCCGAGTATCGGTTTCTGCGGTGGTGCGGCGCCGACGCGGTCGGGATGTCGATCGTGCCCGAGAACCTGGTCGCAGTGCACGGCGGGATGAAAGTGGCTGCGCTCACCGTCGTGACGGATCTATGCTTTCCGGATGCCCTGGAGCCGGTCGATGTCAGCCGAATTGTCGCGACCGCCGCTCAGGCGGCGCCGGGTCTCTCGAAACTCGTGACGGGGCTTTTGTCCCGGCTGGCGCCCTGAGGGGGGGCCGCGCGTCGGCAGACAACGGAGGATGGCGTGAACAAGAAGGACCTGAAGCGATTTGAGAAGAAACTCCTGGGAGAGCGCGAGCGCCTCGCGAAATCCCTGGGGAAGCTCGAGAGTTCCGTGCTGAAGCGGACCCAGCGCGACTCTTCCGGGGATCTGTCGGCGTATTCGATCCACATGGCGGACCTGGGCACCGACGCGATCGAGCGCGAGAACGATCTGCAGGTCGCCTCCGCGGAGGGGAGGCTCCTCCTCGAAATCGATGAAGCGATTAACCGGATCGGCGATGGCACCTACGGAGTCTGCGAGGAGTGCACGAAGCCGATCGATCACAACCGCCTCGATGTCGTCCCCCAGGCGCGGCTCTGCCTGAAGTGCCAGGAGCAGGCGGAGCGCCGGATCGCTCCCTAAGAAAGCTCACTTGAGGCGCATCTCACTCATAGCCTTTGTAGTGCTTGCGGTCGACCTCCTGACGAAGTGGCTCGTCAGCAATAGGATCCCGGTTCAGACCACATCGCTCAGGGTCCTCGGGGGTTTCCTCCGCATCATCGACGTACGGAACACCGGCTCCGCGTTCAGCCTCTTCCAGGGCCACCGGATCTTCTTCATCGCCTTCAGCGTCCTCTCGATCGTCCTGATACTTGCCCTCGCGCGCTCGCCGCGCTGCCGTTCGACCGCCGCCGTCATCTCCCTCGGAATGATCCTCGGCGGGGCGCTGGGCAACCTCTTCGATCGAATCGTCTACGGCGCCGTCACCGACTGGATCGACATGGGGATCGGCGACCACCGCTGGCCGACCTACAACGTCGCCGACATCGGCGTCACGATCGGCGTTCTCCTCCTGGTACTCGTCCTGCTGCGCGGATCGCGCGAGACCGACACCACGGATCAACAGCACAGCCCCGCCGGCGAATCCGCGGGATGAGCGAGCGCTATCTCGTCCCCTCCGAAGAGGAAGGGACTCGGCTCGACCGCTTTCTCGCGGGCCGGATCCCCGACGTGTCGCGCAGCCGGCTGCAGCGGTGGATCGAGGAAGGCAAGATCACGGTTGAGGGATTCGAAGGGGTCGCGAAATCGAGCCTCCCGCTCAAAACCGGATGGACGATCGTCCTCGATCGTCCCGCGCCTCCCACGTCCACGCTCACCCCGGAGCCCGTGCCGCTTCATATCGTCCATGAGGACGACGACCTCCTCGTGATCAACAAGCCGCCCGGTCTCTCCGTCCATCCGGGGGCGGGGGAACCAAGGCCGACGCTGGCACACGCCCTTCTTCACCACGACCCCGGCCGCACCTGGCCCGGGTCCCCCGAGCGTCCCGGGATCGTCCACCGGCTCGACCGCGACACGAGCGGCCTGATCGTCGTCGCCCGGACGGAGGCCGCGTGGCTCGACCTGCAGCGCCAGATCGCCCGCCACGAGGCCGCCCGCGGCTACCTCGCCATCGTCTGGGGGACACCGCAGCAGGCCGAAGGGGTGATCGATGCGGCGATCGGCCGGGATCCCCGCCTCCGCACGCGGATGGCCGTCGTCCGCCGGGGCGGCCGCCCGGCCCGCACGCGGTACCATGTCCTGCGCACCTTCGAGCGGGTGAGCCTCCTCGACGTCCGTCTGGAGACCGGCCGAACGCACCAGATCCGCGTCCACATGGCGCATGCGGGATTCCCGGTCTTCGGCGACCCCGTCTATGGGGGGAAGAGTTATGCCGCGCGTCTGGCGCCTGCGGACCGGCCCACCTGGGTCGCGCGCCTTCGCCGCTTGAACCGTCAGGCGTTGCACGCATATCATTTGCGTTTCAGACATCCTCGGGACGGACGGATGTGGGCCTTTGAGGCCCCGCCGCCGGGCGATCTCGAGGCCCTCCTCTTGGATCTGGTGGGCGGGGCATAGGACGGATCATGAACTACTCGCAGGAGACAGACGGCGACCTGCTGATCCTGCGCCTAAGCGGACAGCTCCTGGGCGGCACGGATGCGGATGCCCTTCGTGAGATGATCCGGGCGGCGTTCGATCGCGGCGTCCGCACGGTTCTCCTCGACATGCGCGGGATCACCTGGGTCAACTCCGCTGGCCTCGGGATGCTGATCGCAAGCCACTTGGCCGCGCGCCAGAACGGGGCTTCGCTCCGGTTCGTCAATCTGTCCAAGCGGATCGCTTCGATTCTCACGGTCACCCGGCTGAGCACCGTCTTCGAGATCTATCCGACGGAGCGCGAGGCGCGGTCCATGCCGACGCCGTCTCCGTCGGAGCGACCGCTCTCGTGACGCGAGTGAAAGGTGTGATGAGCGCTACCCAGACACCCGAGGTGATCACCCTCTCGATCCCGAGCCGCCTCGAACTCCTTCCCGTCCTCGACAAGCTGCTTGCCGGAATCATGGACCAGATCGGTTTCAGCGAAGCGGAGGCCGATGCGATCGCGATCTCCGTGATCGAGGCGGGGACGAACGCGATCCAGCACGGTCACAAGCAGGACCCAACGAAGACGGTTCACTTCCGATTCGACCTGTTCCCGGATCGCCTCCTCGTCTCCGTTTCGGATCTGGGCGGAGGTTTCGATCTGAATCGAGTCCTCATGACCGATCCGACGAGCGAGGAAGGGCTGATGCAATGCTGCGGGCGCGGGATCTTCATCATGCGCCAGCTCATGGATCAGGTGGACTTCGACATCCGCCCCTCCCAAGGCACCACCGTTCATCTGGAGAAGACGAAACGGACGAACGGCCGTTGAACCGCCGTTTCCTCGGCGTCGACTACGGGCGGCGCCGCACCGGCCTTTCGCTTAGCGACCCCGAAGGCCGCCTCGCCTGGCCCCTCGACACACTGAAGGCCCGCGGGCTCGATGACCTTACCAAGCGCATCGCTGAGCGTGCGCGCGTCGAGGAAGCGACCGGCATCGTCCTCGGCTCGCCGATGCATCTCGACGGCTCCCCGGGCGACCTCGAGCCGGAGGTCGAGGACCTCGCCGACAGGCTCCGCGCGCGTGGTCTCGATGTCGTCCTCTGGGACGAGCGGCTCACGACGTGGGAGGCGACCGAAGCGCTGCGCCACGCCCCCGATCGCGTGCGGCGCAACAAGGAGCGCATCGATGCGGTCGCCGCTGCGATCCTCCTGCAGTCCTACCTGGACAGCCTGAAATGAGGATCCGGTCGCCCTTCCGCACCTGGAATCGGCGCATCCTCGTCGCGGTCGGAGGAATCCTCGCCGGCCTTGCGCTCCTCTTCCTATGGACCGTCGCGGAACTCGATACCCCGACCCGGCGTTCCCGCCAGGGCCCGGGGCGCTTCCGGGTTCCTACGGGGGCTTCGCTCCGGTGGGCCGCCGACGCCCTGGCCGACTCGGGGTGGGTCCGGCAGCCAAGGCTGCTCTCCGCTTGGTGCCGGCGCGCCAGACTTGATCGAAGGATCCTCCCCGGACGCTATCGGCTTGCCAAAGGCTGGTCGCCGCGCGAGGTGGTCGCCGAGATCGCCTCAGGGCGCGTCGAAACCACGCGGCTGACGATCCCGGAAGGATGGAGGGAAACGCAGATCTTGAACTCTCTGGCCGATTCCCTCGAGATCCCGATCCGCAACGTGCGTGCGGCCGCCGCGGATTCCGCATGGATCCGTTCGCTCGGGCTCCCGCGCCCCGCGCTCGAGGGATACCTCTTCCCCGACACATACGTTTTCCCGAAGGATTACGAGCCTCGCGCTGCGCTGGGGGAGATGGTTCGGCAGTCCGGGCTGCGCTTCGATGATTTGATGCGGCGCCGGGCGGAGCGGGTCGGTTGGGACCGCGATCGGGTCGTGATCCTGGCCTCGATCGTTCAGGCCGAGGCCGCAAAGCTCGTGGAGATGCCGCGCATCGCCGCGGTCTTCCGAAACCGGCTTCGCAGTGGATGGAAGCTGGAAGCGGATCCGACGGTTTTGTATGCTCTCGGCCGGTTCACCGGTCCCGTACTCTATGGAGATCTCGAGGTTGACTCGCCGTACAACACGTACCGCGTCGGCGGCCTTCCTCCGGGTCCGATCGACAGTCCGGGAATCGATGCGTTGCGCGCGGTCCTCTGGCCGGACTCGACGCGGGATGAGTGGTACTTTGTCGCGAGGGGGGATGGGGAACATGCGTTCACCCGCACCCTCGCGCAACACAATCAGAAGCGGCGGGAGATCCGCGCCGCCACGGGGATTCGTCGATGAAGAGGATGCGCGTTGGAGCGATCGCCTTGATTCCGGCCCTAGTGATCCCGACCTTGTGCCTCTCGGCCGGACCGGCCAGATCCGACAAGCCGTTCGACGACCGGGGCGGAGTCCTCTACCTGACGCTCGCCCCGGAGTTAAAGTACGACCCATATGAAACCTACTGCGGGAAATCGGCGACCCCGCTTCCATCGGAAGCGATCCTGCAAGGGACGGTCGGCGCCGGCCCGCAGGTCGCTTTCCTTGTCGCCAGCTGGCCCGACAGCGCGCGTCCGGAAATGGGCGCTGTCTCGTTCGGGATTCGTTATCCGAAGGGCATCGAGATCATCCGATGGGGGGTCTGCCATCGAACGCTGAGCGCGCCGACGAACAGCTGGCCTCTCTCCGGAGAAGGGGTGGCAATCGCGATGGCGGGCGGCGAGACGGATACCTCGCGAACAGTCGAGCTCGCATGGATGATCGTCGTCGCGCATACGCCCGGTCAGATCGAGTTGGTCCCGCATCCAAATCCGATTTTCGGAGCGCACTTTGCGACCACCACCGATCCGAAGGAAGCCCCGATCGTTGGCCTCGGCAAGCTGGGGTTCGGCCGGCCAGGGTATGCTCCGACCCCCTCATTTCCGGGGCCGGACCTCGGCGCCGTCTGCGTGCGTGACACCATCTGCGTGCGGATCTCGGAGCAGGAGGCCGCCTACTACGGCAAGGGGGCAACATGGCTCGGCAAGGATATCTACTGCACCTCGAACATATGCCGGCGAGACGCCCCGATCGGGGCCTGTTGCATGCCCGACGCCACGTGCACGACGATCCAGCGCAAGAAATGCACGATCGCGGGGGGCATATTCCAGGGGGACGCCACGACCTGTACGCCGAACCCCTGTGTCGGGAAGGGGAATGGCCAGAAGCGCGGGAAGGCCCGCTAGGAGGAGGTTCTGATGGCTTCAAAGGCACAGGGCAAGAGCATGCGCCGGCCGGCGGCGGAGACCTCCCGCAAGGCGCCGCCTTCGGACACCGGAGAAGAGGCGCACCTCCGGTGGGGGCGCCGCAACTACCTGATCCTCGCCTCAGGTGGGGTCGTGATCATCCTCGGGTTCATCATCTTGGCCCTGGGGGACAAGACCATCGCGCCGATCCTCCTGGTCGGGGGATACCTCGGCCTAATTCCCTGGGGGGTCCTTGCTTCTGACAAGCCGTCCGCCACCGATAAACACTCAAAAGTGATCCCGGGCGAGTAGCTCAACGGTAGAGCGCCTGCCTTACAAGCAGGAGGCCACAGGTTCAACCCCTGTCTCGCCCAAGGGTTTCCACTAACGATCCCATCCCCCCCGGCCGATCTGCATCCTGTTGAAATCGGATCAGTAAGAACTTGACGACGATGAACGGGCGCTGTTAGAATCTTGAGGTGCAAGCCAACAGTGGAGTACGCAGCCGGAAGGAGGTGCGGCGAACAAAACCGACCTGAGTTGCCCTGTTGGGCTAGACACAATTTGTAGTTTCGCAACCGATTACTTCGAATATCCAGAGTGGCTTGCCAGCTCTGATTGACCTGGAGGTCAACCGAATGAAGCGCTTGATCTTCGTATTTTGTGCCTTGGCCGTCGTCGCTTCGGCGGCCTTCGCGGACGTCCCTGATCCTTCGAAGTGCGTTTGCACTCTCGACGGGGCCAACCGTCTGCTGATCGTGCCGAACAACCCGGTTTACGCCGGTGCGACGTTCACCCTGACGATCAAGAACGCCAGCAACCAAACAATCAACAATGCAACCGTTGAAGTCCTCGTTGGTGGCCTTACGGACTCCAAGACCCACCTCTGCGCGGGTCAGTTGACCACGGGCACGACGAATGCCCAGGGTATCGTTGTGTTCAACATCGGTGGAGGCGGTTGCCTCAAGGCCGCGAATGCTTGCGTCATCCGCGCCAACGGTACTGAGGTTCGCAACTATGGCGCCGTCATGAGCCCCGACTATGCCGGGACCGATAACACCGGTCAGGCCAATCGGTGGAACATGCAGGTCAACCTCGCGGACTTCAGCTCGTTTTCGGCTTCTTACGCCGCGGGCATCGCCAGCTGCCATGACTACGACAACAACGGCGTCATGGCCCTTGGGGACTTCTCGGTGTTCGGGAGTTGCTACGGCAAGACCTGCACCCAGTAGTTGCAGGCCTTAGTGATTTCGATTGATTGGGACTCGCCGGAACTGGTCAATCGCACGCGGGTGGGGTGGTGGTTGGGCGAGGTGGCAATGACGGCCACTTCGGGTACGGGTTTCGGCAAGACGCGCGAGCCGAAACTGACACAACTTTTGTGACAGCTAGCTAGCTAGGGAGGTCGAATCACGATGAAGAAACTTCTACTGGCGCTGGGCATTCTGGCCCTGATTTGTAGCCCGGCCATGGCGGGCCGCAACGCCAACGGCGCCATGGTACTCCACACGGATGACGCAGTTCACTTTTCTTCCGGTTGGGACTACTGCGCGAACAATCCGCTCCCCACGACTTGTGGTGAGTTGGGCACGCAGACCAACGCCGATCCGGAGAATGTGGAAGCGATCATTTGGGTGGTTGGCGCCTTCGATATTCACAGCAGCCCCGGTGTGACTGCCTATCAGTTCGGTCTTTACCATAACCTGCCGACGGGTTATTTCACGGCCTGGGGTCCTTGCGGTCCCGGCGCTCTCGAAATTCCCGATGCCACGTGGCCCGATGAGTCGGGTACGGGTACTGCGATTGCCTACGGGTCGCCCGTGTATCCGCACTTCCTCTTCAAGATGTACTGGTACGCGGTGGTAGGTCAGGTTGGGACCGTTTTCAGCACGGGCGCTTACCCTCACGGGAGCGACGGTGCTGCATTCGCTGATGACGGTAGTCCTCCTATTGTCGACCGCTGCAATAACTTTGGTACGGTTCGTTGGGGTGCGCCTGGTGCGAACCAGTGCCCGTTCATCCCGACACAGGGTGCTTGCTGCTACCCGGATGGTCGCTGCGAGTTCGTCGAGCCTACGCAGTGCAGCGGTGTCTTCCTGGGTATCGGTGTCCCCTGCGACCCGAATCCGTGCCCGATGCCGGGTGCTTGCTGCTACGGTACCGATTGCGTGATGGCCCTCGAGAGCACTTGCGCCGCTCAGGGTGGTACGTGGATCGGTGGCGATTGCACACCGGTCACCTGCGCCCCGCTCGGTGCTTGCTGCGTCGGCGAGGTCTGCTCTCAGACGCATCAGGCGGACTGCCAGGGCACCTACAAGGGTGACGGCGTCCCCTGCGATCCGAACCCCTGCATCATCCCGACCGGTGCTTGCTGCATCGGCTCGGACTGCACGGTCACGACGCAGGCGGGCTGCAACGGCACCTACATGGGTGATGGCATCCCCTGCGATCCGAACCCTTGTGCTACGCCTACCAAGTCCACGACTTGGGGCAAGATCAAGGGGAACTACCGGTAGCTTCTCAACGACCTAACGGTCGTGATCGAGAGCCCGCCCTTTCGAGGGCGGGCTCTCTTGTTTGTGCGCCCGGCATGGGCACAGACTTGGAGGTGAAAGTCCTCTCCTGAGCAGATCACAGCGAGGGAAGGGAAACGCAAGGGCGGAAGGGTGACCGACCGTCTGAAGGAAGCGTGGAACGCACCCGTGGGCCGATGGACAAGAACCGGATACGAGGCGCGGCCGACCGAGGCGAGCGAGCAAGCAATCGCGAAGCCTTCGTGATCAAAGGGAAGCGGCGTAGATCCGGCGGTCGTGCGGGGAAGGTCTGTGTTCTTACCCGGGGAGATCTCGCCTTGTGCCTGAAAGGGCGACGCCGGATCAGCGGCGGGGCGAGAAGTCAGCCGAGGCCGTAGTAGCCGTCGATAGGCGGCGAAGGGCCGAACGAGAAGAAGAGCTGGGAAGCTTTGGGATCGGAGGGATCAGGCCACAGATGACCAGGCAACTGGAGCTCCCGTTCGAGGGTAGGGGAGAAGCCCCGAGCGTAGAACGGAGCGTGGAAGTCCCGACGGCTCCCAGAGTGAAAGAAGGCTCAGGAGCGAGCGGCCTGATGGAACGGGTGGTGAGCCGCCCGAACATGCTGGCCGCGTACAAGCGAGTAAAGGAGAACAAGGGCAGCCCCGGGATCGACGGTCTGACGGTAGAGGATCTATGGAGCTGGCTGAAGGCGAACTGGTCACGGGTCCGGGAGGAACTGCTCGCGGGAACGTACCGGCCGACTCCAGTGTCGGCAGCAGATGATTCCGAAGCCGGGCGGGGGTCAGCGTGAGCTGGGCATCCCGACGGTGTTGGACCGATTGATCCAGCAAGCCCTGCTTCAAGTCATCCAACCCATCTTCGATCTGACATTTTCCGATCACAGTTACGGATTCCGTCCTGGCCGCCGGGCGCACGAAGCCGTACGGCGTGCGCAAGGATACGTTCAGGAGGGCCGTCGCTGGGTGGTGGACGTGGACCTTGAGAAGTTCTTCGACCGGGTGAACCACGACATCCTGATGGGGAAGCTGGCGAAGCGGATGGAAGACAAGAGGGTCCTGCGGCTGATCCGCCGGTATCTGGAAGCAGGGGTGATGGCGAACGGGGTGGTCATGGAACGGCGCGAGGGGACTCCGCAAGGAGGCCCACTCTCACCGTTGCTGGCCAATGTGCTCCTCGACGAGGTGGATAAGGAGTTGGAGAAGCGGGGTCACGCTTTTGTCCGTTACGCCGACGATGGAAACGTCTACGTCAAATCGCGGCGGGCAGGCGACCGAGTGATGGCTTTGCTGCACCGGCTTTACGACCGGCTCCGACTGCGGATCAATGAGTCGAAGAGCGCGGTGGCGCGGGTCTGGGACCGAAAGTTCTTGGGGTTTTCCTTCTGGGCAGCCCCGGGAAAGACGATCCGGCCTCGCATCGCCAATAAGGCTATTGAAGAGATGAAGCATCGGGTGCGGCGGCTGACCCGTCGCGCCTGTGGGCGGAGCCTTTGTCAAGTCATCGGCGATCTGCGGTCCTATCTGCTCGGCTGGAAGGCCTACTTCCGGTTGGCGGAGACGCCGCGAGTCTTCCGAGAGCTGGACGAATGGATCCGTCACCGTCTCCGGGCAATCCAACTGACGCAGTGGAAACGCGGCCGAACGGTTTACCGGGAGCTGGTTTCCCGAGGGATCGGATCGGACGCGGCAGCCCGAGTGGCTGGGAACACATGCCGATGGTGGAAGAACTCAGCGATGGTCCTTCATCTCGCTCTCCCAAACCGCTGGTTCGACGAGCAGGGCTTGCCCCGTCTCGGCGCGTAACCTCAACTTCTCGAACCGCCGGATGCGGACCCGCATGTCCGGTGGTGTGGGAGGGGAGCGACGGGTAAACCGTCGCCCCCTATCCCAATTTAGATCTTCACGATCCGGCCGATCGTCGCCGGCACCGCATTCCCGAGTTTTGGGTTGCGCGCGTTCCGGGGTCTCCGCATACTTCTGCCAGGTGGAGTGTTCCGGCCGGCGCGAGGGGGCCTGTCGGTATCGCGGGGTCCGATCTTGCCCAGGAAGGGCGACTGCCGCTTGGCATTGGTTTCGTAAGGAGGAGATCTCATGGTCAAACGGGCTTTGTTAGCATCGCTGGCATTCCTGCTGCTGGGCGGTGGGGGAGCGATCGCCAGCAGGAATGACGGCGGTTCGATGCTGGTTCACACCAACGATGCGGTGAGCTTCTCGAGCGGTTGGGACTACTGCGCGAACAATCCTCTCCCTTCGACCTGCGGGGAGTTGATCACCCAGACGAATGCCGAGCCGGAGGTCAAGGAGGCGATCATCTGGGTCGTTGGCGCCTTTGATCCGAACTCGAGTCCCGGGGTGACGGCGTATCAGTTCGGCATCAGCCACAACCTCCCGTCGGGCTACTTCACGGCATGGGGACCTTGCGGTCCCGGCGCCCTCGAGATTGCCGACACGAATTGGCCGGACGTATCGGGCTCGGGAACGGCGATCGCTTACAGCGGACCTGTTTATCCGCACTTCCTCTTCAAGATGTACTGGTTCGCGGTGACGGGTCAAGTGGTAGGGAGCTTCGTTGGTACCGCACCTTACACGTCCCAAGGAACGGATGGCGCTGCCTTCGCCGATGACGCGAGCCCTCCCTTCATCGACACAGTCACTCGATTCGGCTCGGTCCATTGGGGCGAGCAGGGCAGCAACACGTGTCCGGTCATGCCGGCCACAGGGGCATGCTGCAATCCGGATGCCACCTGTATCGTCGGCATGGCGAACGAGTGCCAAGACGCGCACGGCATCTACCTCGGCAACAACACCGAATGCACGGTCGAGAACCGGTGCAGCGCGTGCTGCTACCTGGACGAACAGAGCCAGCATCGGCTCTGCGTCGTCACGACCGAGGGACTCTGCAACCAGAGGCTCGAGCCCTCGTGGAGCGGTTGGGCGGGAATCTGGCCGGACGGCCAAGGAAACGCCTGCGCCGCGACCGCGCAGGACGCCGATCACGCCTGGTGGTGCTCGGAGCAGACCCCGACCAAGGCGACGACCTGGGGCAGACTGCGGACCCTGTTCCGCTAGACGACAAGGCGATTCGACCCGACACAGCATCGGACGAGACGGGCCGCGGGACCTTTCCCGCGGCCCGCTCCGCAGTCAGCCATTCCTATGGGCGCGGTGTCTGGGAGAGCGCGTCGTCGATCTCCTGCAACAGATCGGCATCCGTCACGCGGGACCGTGTCGCGCGCGCCCCGGCGGTATCGCCCGATGCGATCTCCACCAGGGCGAGGGTCGCGAGATTCTCGATCGACGGATCCTGGCGGACGGCATCCTGCGCGGTCTCCAGGGCGGCAGGATCGCGGGCCGCGAGGAGCGCACGGGCGAGAGAGTTGTACAATCGAGCGTCCTTGCGACGCTCGATGCCCGCGCGCACAAGAGAGATCGCTTCCGAGGTTCGCCCCGCCTTCGTCAGGTTGAACGCACATGCGGTTCGCACGGGGACCGAGTCCGGGAGTGCCGTTACGAGCGGGAGCCATGCGTCGGCCGCCTCGCCGTAGCGTCCCATGATAGCGAGCGCGGACGCATGTCCAATGTCGGCGTGCTGCCTGAGATTTCCGGTGCGACGGGCGAGATCAAAGCAGACGAGCGCTTCCTTCCCTTCCTCTTTCTCGATCGCGATGTTGCCGAGCTCGATCAGCACCTCCGCCGAGTCGGCCCCTTTCAACAGCGCGTCCTGGAACATCAGACGCGCGGGGTCGGACTGGCCTAGGAACATCCGGGCCTTCGCTTCCTGCTGAAGATACGGCCCGAAGACCACGCCGTCCTTCGCGACCGGGTCGAGGATCTCGAGGGCGCGGCGCGCCGTCTCCGGCGATTCGTCGTGGAGCAGTCCGGTCGCAAGGTTGACGCGGGCCTTCACGCTGCGGGGCGCGTCCCGGACCGCCGCCTCGAAGAGCGTCTGGTCATCGTGCCACTGCGGCGTGCGCACGGCGGCCCGCGCTCCGTAGGCCACGATCAGGAGGATCGCGAGCGGCGCCGCGAAGCGTCGGGCACGCAGCCGCGTGGCGAGATGCGAGGCGATCGCGGTAGCCGCGACGAACAGACCGAGGACCGGGAGGTACATCAGGCGGTCTGCCTGGCATGTCCCGATCGCGAGGAGCAGGTTGCTCGTCACGAGCCAGGTGAGGAAGAAAAAGAGGATCCCCCATCCCGCTGTCCGCCCGCGCCCACGTCGCCATGCCCACGCGATCGCGGCGATGAGCGGGATCAGAACGGCAACGCCCCCCCGATAGAGCGCGGCATCGGGGTGGATCTCCGCGTATGAGTAATCGGCCGAGAATCGTCTTGCGAATATGATCTGAAAGATCTGCCGACCGAGCACGCCGCCCGCCCCGAGCGTCCGCTGCAGAGGCCCCACGTGCGCGAGCGGATTGTCGATCAGGTTCGTCACTGGAGTGGCCAATCCGCCCAGGGCATGCGCGCGAAGCGCGAGCGCGACCGCCAGGGCGGCCGGCCATGCGAGGTCAACGCGTCGGAAAACCCGCGTGGATCGCGGCTCGGATCGGCCGATCCGGTGAAGGAAGAGAACGGCGGGGAGCGCCACCGCGCTCTCCTTCGCGAGGAGAGCGAGGAGCCACAGGCCGCACGCCTCGAGGGATCGGGCGGGCCGGCCATCGCGCTCCCCATCCAGCCAGAGCAGATAGCCGAGGAGGGTGAACGCGGCGGCGAGAAGCTCGGAGCGTCCGACGATCCCGACGACCGCCTCGACATGGATCGGATGCACCGCGAAGAGAAATGCGGTCACCCAGGCGACCTCGGGTTGCCGCGGGAGAATCCGCCGGATCAGCCGCAGAACGAGAAGCGTCACGAGAAGGTGCAGGGCGATGTTCACCGCGACGAAGATCCACGGCTTCCCCTGCCCGAATGCCCAATCGATCGCGAAGGTTGTGACCGTGAGCGGCCGGTAGATGCGGGCCGTGTGATACACGGCAGGCCAGTACGGCTGCGTCCATAGGTCCTTCAGGTTGAAGTGGGTGACGGCGGCGTTGTTGACGATGATGGGCGCGTCGTCAAACGCGAACTCGTTGCCGAGCGCGGGCAGGTACGGGAGAACTGCCGCGCAGGCCAGCAGGATCGGGAGCAGCAGGGGTATTCTGACCGTCGGCTTCATCACGGCCTCCCCTCCACCGGTTGGAGTTCATCCCGGGCGACCAGGCTGTCGCGCGGCACGCTGAAGGCGAGCCAGTCGACGCCGATCCCGTCCCCCCGCAAGCGCGCGATCATTCGAATCGGTCGAGTGCCGTTCAAGACGTACGCGAGCAGTGAGCCCGGATAGGGGACATCCTCGGCCGTCAGGTCTCGCCGCGCCGCCGGCTGCACGGGGCCTACGAAGAAGATGCGACTCCCGGGGGCCCCCTCCCTCTCGAAGCGCTCACGCACGTGGTACGCCTCCTGCTCCCACACGCGCAGGCTCTCGCCAGGGGTCGGATACGTCGCGGACGGATTCCTGCCGAAGCCGGCGGGGTAGTCCAGGCGCTTGATCGAGGGATCCGGACGGCCCGGGCGTGCTCCCGAGACGTAGTAGTCAATCGATGGCCGCGAGAGTCCCACGAACGCGATCCAATCCCCGGGGCGGGCATCGGCTCGGATTTGCCGTCCAACCTTGCGGTCGTTGTCGCGGATGTTGGAACCGTACGGGAGGTTCGTCGCGAGGGTCAGGGTCGTGCAGAGGGCGAGGACACCGGCGGTTCCCCATCGCGCCGGCCTCGGAAGCGAGCGCAGCCCCAGCGCGCACCACAGGAGGAACCCCGCATAAGCGACCGCGTCGGTTCGCCCGAGCACGTAGCTCGGTTTCGTCACGAAGGAGAGGATCTCGAGCGAGAGAAGCGGACCGAGGGTGAACGACGCCGCGAAGACCGCCTCGCGGCGCGTCGTCCGGCGGAAGGCCGCGACGAGGAGCGTCGCCACGGCCGCGAGCGTCAGGAACGTAAGCACGATCGACCCGGGGCCCGCGTAGAACCAGTGCCGCGTCGGGGGGGGCGGCCAGACGCGGGCGCCTGCGGCCATGTAGCCCAAGCTGAGTGGAGCCGCCAGGATCAACGGCGCCTTGTGCCAGTACTCGACGATCCAGTGGTTCTCAACGGCGTGCATCCGGAACTGCCCAATCATGCGCGCGAGGTACGGGAGCCACATCAGGAATGCCGCCGCCTGCGCCGCGATCCAGCCTCGCGCATCGCGGCGGCAGCAGAGAAACCAGGCGAGGTTCGCCCCAATGACCAGGGTCGCCGCCACGTTGTGGGTCCAGAGGGCCAGCCCCTCGCTCAACGCAACCACGATGAGCCATCGTCGACGGCCCTGACACACGCGGGCTGTGGCCGTGAGAAGGAGAATCTCCCAGAGGAGCAGGAGGGCATAGGAGCGCGCCTGGCGTCCATAGGCGACCCCGTAGCTCCCGATCGCGAAAAACGCGGTCATTGCTTCGGCCGCGATTGCGGACGGGGGTAGGATGGCGAGCCAGCAGATCCCGGCGACGCTTGCGGCGCCGGAAAGGATCCGCAGGGAGACCTCGTTTCGCGGGAGCGCCGGGGTGACGAGCCTCTGCACGCCGTAATAGAGCGGGGGCGCGTCGTCGTTTGCGACTGCGCTCCTGTGCTGCGAGGCCGAGAGGTCGACGGTCCATGCGGTGTAGCCCTCGTCGAGCCAGAGGCCGTCCCCCCCCAGAAACGCGAACCGCAGACCCGCGCCGATCAGGATCCACAGCGCGAGACGCAGGGCGGGCGCGCGCGTCACGGCTCTCGGCGCGCCGCGGCCGCGACCGAGAGGCCGGCCGGCATCAAACCGGAGAGGGCGAGGGCGGCGTCGACGCGGGCCACCGCCGAGAGGATCGCGTTCAGGGGAGCCGGGAAGGAAATGATGTCGGATCCGCCCGAGTCGCTCCTGCGCACGAGGCGGACCAGGGCCGCCGCGGGGAGCAGGAGGGAGTTCCAGTAGATGACCCGGACCGGGAGGAGGCCGGCGGCGATGAGCCGATCGCGCAGCATGGCGCGATTGTAGCGCCGCGCCGTGTGCACCGCGCGATCGTGGGCGGAGCGAAGTCCCTCGAACGCCGGGACGTTGACGAGGAGGGTCCCCCCGGGTTTGAGGACCCGGCGAAGCTCGCGCAGGGCCGCGACGTCATCCGTGACGTCTCGGTGGTAGATCACGTCGGCGCTCAGCACGAGATCGAAGCTTTCCGCACCAAACGGGAGGTCGAGCACCGATGCGCGCGCGAGGGGCGCGGCGGTCTTCGTGCGGGCGATCTTTAGCGCGATGGGGGATAGGTCGATCCCGATCGCCCGATAGCGTCCCTGGAGAACGCGGAGGTTCCCGCCCGTGCCGCACCCCGCATCGAGCGCCCGCAGGAAGGTCGCGGAAAGTGGGCTCTTCTCGAGTCCGCCGAGGATCCAGCGGAGCTCACGAAACCAGAAGTGGCTCTCCTCCGCCCTCGCCGTGCGCGCGTATTCCTCGGGCTCCACCGGTTCTTATTTCCAGCTCTGGAATACGAGCCAGATCCCGCACACGACGACGGCGGTCCCCATCCATCGCAGGAGCGACACCGGCTCGTGCAAGACGAACCTCGAGAAGACGAGCACAAGGATGTAGCCGAGCGAAAGAATTGGATACGCGAATGAGAGCGGCGCGCGCGAAAGGGCCGCGAGCCAGAGAAGCGAGGCGCTGAACGCGAACAGGAATCCGACCCAGATATGCGGGGTCCGCGCGACCCGCCCGATCGAAGCGATGAGCTGTCCCAGATGCACTGTTCCGACCCGGTTCATCCCGGTCTTCAAGAAGAGCTCGCCGGTGACCGTGAGGCATACGGCGCATATGACGAGGAGGAATGCGATCAGCCGTTCGTTCGCAACCATGTGCGGATCCCTTCCATCACGCGGTCCTGCGCCACCTCCGGCATCTCGGGATAGAGCGGGAGGCTGACGATCTCGGACGCAATCGACTCGGACACGGGGAAGTCCCCGGCGCGCCCGCCCAGGCTGGCATACGCCTCCTGTAGATGGATCGGGACCGGGTAATGAATCTGTGTCTGGATCCCGAGGGCGGCGAGATGGCTTCGGAGGCCGTCGCGGTTTCGAACGCGCGCGACGCATAGATGACGCACGTGCGTACGTCCGGGCGCCTCCTCAATCCACCGGATCGGGAGCCCCGCCAGGACGCTCTCGTAACGGGCGGCGATCCGCCGGCGCGCGGCGTTCCACTGTTCCAGATGGGGAAGCTTCGCCCGAAGGACCGCCGCCTGGATCTCGTCCAAACGCGAGTTGAAACCGAGCTCGCTGTGGTAGTAGCGCTCCCGCTCCCCGTAATTCCGCAGCCTTCGCAGGCGTGCGGCGAGATCCGCGTCGTCGGTCGTCACGAGCCCCGCGTCCCCGTACGCCCCCAGGTTCTTCGATGGATAAAAGCTGAAGGCGGCCGCGCGGCCCAGGACCCCCGCGCGCCGGCCTCTGTACGTTGCGCCGTGCGCCTGTGCGGCGTCCTCGACGATCGGCACGCCGCGCCGCCCGCAGATGCCGCGGATCGGCTCCATATCCGCGCACTGCCCGTACAGGTGGACCGGGACGACCGCCGCCGTGCGCGGCGTGATCGCCCGCTCGAGCTGCGCGGGATCGAGGGTCGCCGTCCGATCGTCGACATCGACCAGGACCGGCCGCGCCCCGGCGAACGAGATCGCGGAAGCGGTTGGGACCGCGGTCAGCGCGGCCGTCACGACCTCGCGCCCCGTGCCGGCGCCGAGCGCGACGAGCGCAAGGTGGAGCGCCTCGGTCCCGGAGCCGACCCCGATCGCGTGTCCGGCGCCGCAGTACCGTGCGAATTCCTCCTCGAAGGCCCGCCCCTCCTCGCCGAGGATGAACCACCCGCGGCGCACGACGCGGGAGATCGCCGCGTCGATCTCCTCGCGGATCGACTCGTACTGCGCCGTCAGGTCGACGATCGCGACGCCGGTGCCGGCCCCGTCGCCGATCACGCGATCTCCTCGATGTAGTGGGGGAGGTTGGCCTCGTAGTACTCCAGCGTCCGGCGCAGGCCTTCGGCCACCCCGATCCTCGGTTCCCATCCGACTGCGGCCCGGAGCTTTTCGAAGGAGCCGAAGTAGTCGCCGATGTCGATCCGGCGTCCCTCTTCGGGGAACGGGACGATCCCGTAGGAGCCGCGCCCGGCGACCGCGATCAGGGTCTCGACGAACCCCCGCAGGCTCACGACCTCGCTTCCGCCGAGGTTGTATACCTCGCCGTTCGTCGCGTCGGTCGCGCCGACCAGGAGAAATGCGCGCACCACGTCATCGACGTAGTTCATGTCACGCTTCTGTTCTCCCGTCCCGAAGACCTCGATCGGCTCGCCCAGCAGGATCTTCCGCACGAACCACGGGATGAATCCCTGGCGCCCGTGCTTCAAGAGCATCCCGGGACCGTAGGAGTTTGTCAGGCGCAGGCTCGTCGCGCGTAGCCCGTACACGTTCGCGTAGAGGATGTGGTACCACTCGCCGGCCATCTTGTTGATTCCGTTGACGTCGGTCGGCTGGACGAGATGGTGCTCGTCCACAGGCAGATAGCGCGGCTTTCCGTACTGCTGGCGCGTCCCTGCGTACACGATCTTCACGTCCCGGTTGTTCGCCCGGCAAGCCTCGAGGATCGAGAGCTGGCTCCGGCAGTTGATCTCGAGATCCGTGTAGGGATCCCGCATCGAGTCGATGTGGCTGACCTGGCCGGCCAGGTTGAAGATCACCTCGCGCCCGCGGACGAGCTGGCGCATCGAGGTCCCATCGCGCACGTCCGCGATGTTGATGTGCACGCGATCCTCGATGTCATGGACGTTCCATGGATTGCCGCCGTACTCGGGGATCAGGGAATCGACAATCGTGACCTTCGCGTCCAGAAGGACGAGAGCGCGCGAGAGATTCGACCCCAGGAAGCCCAGACCCCCCGTCACGAGGCAGTCACGCCCTCGGTACGCTTCAAGATTGACGCCGCTAAGCATGCTCCACCGCCTCGGCTTCCGTCTTCGAGTCCGATTCCAGACGGACCTCCTTCTTCACGACGATGCGCCACCACAGGCCGGTCATGCCGATCAGGACCTTGGCCACACGAGCGAAGTTGAAGAACTGGCTCTTCCCGTGGATCCGATGGTAGTGGTGGACCGGCACCTCCCGGATGCGCGCGTCCGCGCGAGCCATCTTCGCGAGGAATTCCACACAGATCAACCCGCTGTCCTGCGTCAGGCTGATCCGGTCGAGTGCCTCACGGCGGATCAAGCGGAAATCGCAATCCACGTCCCGCACCGGGATTCGGAACCAGAACCGGACGAAGTGGTGATACACTCGACCGATGACCGCCCGGTACCAGGGATCCGACCTGTGGATCTTGTATCCGTTCACGAGATCGGTCCCGTCCCGGTGCTCCCAGAGTAATCGGAGCTCACGGACGTCGTACTGGGCATCGCCGTCGGTATAGAAGACGTAGGTCTTCGTGGATGCCGCGAATCCGGAGCGCAGCGCGCCGCCGTATCCGCGGTTCGCGTCATGTGTTACGACGCGGAATCGCGGGTAGCGGACCGCCAGCTCATCGAGAATCTCGGACAGATGATCCGGACTCGCGTCGTTGACCACGATGATCTCGAAGTCATCAGTCAGTTCGGCTGCGACTTTGTGGGCCAGGACGACCATGCTGGCGATGGTCCCCCAGTCGTTGTACGCAGGGAAGAAAATGGAAAGACTCTCGGAACGAGGCATTCACACTCCCCATCCCCTATCGACCAAGGCCCCGGTGCCCCGCCGGCCTGAATCTCAAGGAGCGAGCGCCATTGCGCATCAGCCGCGGAGTCTAGCAGAGCCCCGGGGGGGCGGCAACGCGGCCATCGTATGGGCGGTCCTCTCGCTCATGTCGCTCTTTTGTGCGCCGGCGGCGGTCGCGACCGGTTCCACGGCGGCCTCGCCCCGGTCCGCCGCCCCGGATCCGAAGGCGATCGTCCTGAAGGTGGGGCCGATTGAGATGAACATGCAGGAGGCGCGGCAGGCGTTTCACTATGCCGCCTCCGCCGACACATCGACCCTTCAGCCGGACGCCGCGAGCATCGACCGTTTCCTCGCCGTCTACGTGCCGACCCTGATCGCGGAAGCCGTGACTATGCGGGACTCGACGCTCCTGAACGACAACGCCAGGGACGCGCTCGACATGTTCAAAGAGGGGATGTTCCGCGACGGCGTGCGCGATCGGCTCCTCCCGAAGTACGTCAAGTCGGACGAGACGGTCGTGCGCGAGGTCTACGAGCGGATGAAGACGCAGCTCGAGCTCGCCGTGATCCGTGTGCCGACCCTGGTCGAGATCGATTCGGTTCAGGCCGACCTGCAGCGCGGGGTCCCCTTCGACGAGGTGGTGCGCCGCCGGTCGCGGGATTCTTCGAACGCCGCCTACGGCGGTACGATGGGCTGGCTGGATGCCGCCCGTTTTCCTCCCGACCAGCAGAAGGTCCTCTGGTCGCTGCCTGTCGGCGGGGTCTCCTCCGTGATCTCGGATCCCACGTTTCATTCGATCTACAAGGTCCTGGATCGGCGGGACGGCCCGCCGCTCAAGAGTCTCGCGGAGGAGCACGATGCGATCGTCCGCGCCCTCTCGATCTCCCAGGCCGCGCGCGCAGCGGCGCAGATCCACGATGACCTGATGGCCGCCTATCACTACCACATCGACATGGACGCGGCCGAGTGGATGCGCGGATTCCTCCAGAAGGAGACCGCGGTGGTCCGGCGCACTTACGACCCCAAGATCGACAAGTCGTACGTCCGTCTGGACCAGCCGGGAGAAAAGCCGCTCTGGTCGGAAGCGCCGCTTAAGGGAGCCGACGCAGTGCGGCCGGTGGCCTTCGTTGACGGCGACACCCTGCATGCGCTCGAGGTCATCGATCAACTCGTTTTCGAGCCCAGCCTTGTCTGGCCCGCCTTCGATCATGTCTCCGATGTAGGCGATCTCTGCGACGAGGCGTTTTACGAACGGATCCAGATTCGCGAGGGGCAGCGGCTCGGCATCGACAAGGAGCCCGAGTTCGCGCGGAAACTCACGAACCAGAGGGGCCTGCTCGCGTGGCGCGCTTACCGCAGGGAGGTCCTCCTGCCGAAGATCCGTCCTTCCGAGGACACGCTGAGGGCGGTCTATGCTCGAGAGGTCGAACACTTCAACCTTCCGGAGAGGCGGCGCTGGGTCGCGGTCGGTACGCCGACGGTCGACCTTGCCCAGCAGGCGGCATCCCTTCTGCGGACCGGGATGGCCCCCTCGAACGTCGGGCCCAAGATCGCCACCCCCGAGGTCCGGGTCGCGATCACCCCCGATACCGGGATGGGGCTCTCGATCTATGGACAGAATCCGGGGTTGGATTCCACGGTTTTCGGTCTCAAGCAGGACCAGGTCAGCGAGCCGGTCCCGGACCGGGGAGGGTATGCGGTGATCCGGGTCGATGAGATCCTCCCTGCCCGCACGGAGCCATTCGAGGAAGTGCGCAAGGGTCTCGAGAACAGGATCACGGCCCCTCTGGAGAAGAAGGCGATCGCGGAAATCGCCGCGCAGGCGGCGTCGTCGACGGAGGTATGGATCGATCGCGATGCCCTCTCGAAGATGGACTTCAAACTCTCCGTGTTCCAGCAGCGCGGCAAGCCGCGGCAGTCGGAGTGACGTCCGGGGATGCATTGACCGTGCCCGTCGCCGGGTGCCATGATCTCGAATAATGATGATTCCCCGGTTGGAGGTCGACCCCGAGGCGGGTCTTCTCATCGAATGGCCTGACGGGCACCAGAGCCGGTACCCATTCGCCGTTCTTCGCGATATGTGCCCGTGTGCGGCCTGCCGGGATGACCGGCGCCCGGCGCGCGGCCTGCGGGATACCCCCGCACTGCCGATCGTGCGGGGGGTCGCGGTATCCGGCCCCGCTCCCGCCCCCACGCGACTCGTCCGCTGGGATCCGATCGGCAACTACGCGATCGGGATCACGTGGGCGGACGGCCACAACTCCGGCATCTACTCCTGGGACTATATGCGGGACCGCTGCGGATGTCTCGGGTGCCGCGTCGAAAGGGGCAAGGAGGAGCGATGAGACGATCGATTGCCGTGGTGATCAGTGCCGCGATCTTCCTGGCCTTGGGATCTGCCGCGCGCGCATCGTCGATCGCGGAGATACGGGTTCTCTCATCCACCCAGGACTGGCTCAAGGTCGAGGTGGGCGTTCCCGAGCCGACGGTGCGGCCTTCCCTTGATCATCCCGGCTATCACGTGATCTCGCTGGGAAGTCTCGCGAACCGCGGAGAGCGCGGCGAGCCGAGCCTCCCGAAGGTGAGCTTCTGGATCGCGCTCCCGCCCGGCGCGACCGCGACGGTCACGGCGGAGGCGGTGGGCGACCAGACTTGGGATGGAATTCGTCCACTGCCGGTTCCGCGAGAGGAATGGACCGGGCCAAAGGGGAGTGCCGGGGACTCGCTCCTCACGAATCACCAGTCCTTCATTGAGAGTCCGGCCATCTACGCCGGCGGGACGTTTCCCGCGCAGATCGCCACGGTCGGGACGGAAAGAAGCGCCCGCTACCAGCGGATCGCGCCGATCCTCCTTTCCCCGGCGCGCTGGAACCCGGCGAGCGGGACCCTCACGATCGCGCGCAAGGTCGAGATCACAGTCACCTTCCATGCGGCCGGGATGGCGGCGCGACGCACCGTTCCGGAGCGCCAGGTTGGGCGGGACGATCCATCCTGGGAGCGCACCTACCAGGGGATGATCGTGAACTACGATCAGGCGCGTGGATGGGGACGCATGACCGCTCTGCCGCCTCCCATGCACCGGTTCACAGCCAACGCCGGTCCGCTCGTCAAGCTCGAGGTCAAGACGAGCGGCATCCGCAGGGTTACCTTCGAAGACCTTCCGGACACGAGCGCGTGGCGGGATGTCCCGGTGACGGACCTGCGCCTCTACGAGATCTTCAATGACCCGAACGACGTTCGTCCGGACAGCACAGTGGACGTTCCCATCCAAGTGATCGACGCGGACGGATCGCAGACCTGGACCCGCGGAGACGCCCTCTATTTCTACGGGCAGAACCTGTACGAGCGCCGTCCCGACCTGCCGTGGTACATCAAACGCTACGGAAGGCTGGAAACCTATTGGCTCGGCGTGCGATCGGGACAGGTAAACCTGCGGATGCAACCTGCGGGCTCGTTCATCCAGAGCGATTCGCTACCGAAGGTGACGTCGTACCCGTGGACCGAGCACTTCGAGCAGGAAGAGTACACCTACATGAAACCCGGCGCCGGAACGACGAGCGGCTTCCCTCCCCACGTGATCGATGACAAGTACAACCTCCAGGCAGGCGTCGCCTCGGTTCGTTCGAAGCACTTCTACTGGAAGGGCGGACAGGCGTTCAGCGCGTACGTGCAGCCGGGGCACTCGGACACGACGATTGTATTCAACTGGTACGTCGAGGACTTCGACCTCCCCGGCTATCGGACGGGAAGCGCGGCGCTACGCTTGACCGCGAAGTTCCAAGGGTTCCTGCCCACGGGCAGCAGCAGCCACATGGAGTACCTCTCCTTGACCCCCAGCTCCGACAATCCCGGCGGGTATTTCCAGAGGCTCAGTCTGCCGCGCATGCCTTTCGTCTTGTCGAGCATGGACAGCAGTCGATACGTCGCCAGCGGCGCGGATCTCGTGGGGATGCCCCTTCGAGAATCGGGCAATCACTTCAGCCATCTGGAGCTGAGTCCGAACTATGGTGCCACGCTGGATTGGCTCGAAGTCCAGTACGTCCGCGAGCCGCGCTTCGTGCAGCCCTCCGCCGATCCCTCGACCTGGGTCCCCGTCCAGATCTCGACGGTGGACCTGACGGGACCGAAGGACTTCCTGATCAACACCCCGCGCAATCGTCCGTTCACGGACTCGAACGGTCAGCCGGTCGACACCTTCCTCGGTTTCGATGCGACCGATCCGCTGGCGCCGAAGATCCTCACGATCGATCCCGCCACGCAGATCCAGCGCCTGAGCATGCGGATGCAATGGAACTGCGACGGGACCGACCACAGGTACCTGATCGCCGCCGCATCATCGGTGCCCAGGCCGGAGAGGATCGCCGCATCCCCGGGGAACGATCTGCTGGCCCCCGGCGATCAGGACTACGTCGTCGTGATTCCTCGCGCCTGGATCTCGGCGATCCAACCCCTAGTGGATCACCGGGCGGCGCAGGGACATCGTGTCCTCATCGCTCCGATCGAGGACATCTACGATCAGTTCTCCGGGGGGCGGCATTGGCCGCACGCCGTCCGGTCCTTCCTCCGGGCTTTGTTTCGCACCCGCACCACGGCCCCGGCGTTTCTCCTCCTCGCCGGTGACGCATCCGATGTATTCGACAATCCACTCACGGACCAAGACATGGGCGGCCCCTTGTCCAAGCCGAACTGGGTTCCAACCCAGACCATGTTCTCCGGCTCCTACGCCATGGGCATCGGACCCGAGCTGGTCGCATCCGACCAGTGGTTCGTCGACAACCTGAGCGGAACGGGGGAGAACATGAACTTCGCCCCCGACATGCACGTCGGGCGGCTGCCCGTCAATAACCCGCAGGAACTCGCGGGGGTCGTGAACAAGATCCTCGCCTACGAGACGTTTTCCCCGGACGACATCTGGAGAAACCGGGCGCTCTTCGTGTCCGACGACCAGTGGAGTTCGTCCACCGGCGACTACAAGTACATGGGGGATGCGGGGGAGAGGATCTTCGAGGATGCCGGTCGGGCCGCGATCAACCTGATCCGCGACGGGGGCCAGTGCGACTTCGGCGCGCAGCCCTTTTTCGTCAGCGCCTACATGGATACCGCGCACACGATGTCCGCCTATTGCCGGTCGTTCCATGACGACCATGGAAACCCGCTGTACGGGCCGCCGAACCGCTGTGCGCAGCAGGATACGTCCGGGCACTGCGTCCTCTTCAATCAATCGGACGACGAGTCGAACAACCGCTGCTACGGCGGCACGATCGTTCGGGACCAACTTGTATCGGAGCTGAGTCGGGGATACCTCTTCGTCTCCTACGTCGGGCACTCGAACCCGCGTCTCATCACCCACGAGTACATCCTGGTCGACGCCGCGCATCTCAGAAACGACGTCGATCTCATCGGGAACGCGGGGAAGCCGTACCTCTTCATGGGATACGGTTGCCATCTGAACGAGTTCTCCTCGTACTCGGAAGCATTGCCGAGCCAGGGCGATTGCATGACGGAAGACATGCTCCTCCGTTCATCCACAGGAGCGATCGCCTCGCTCGCATCTCCCGCGTACGAGTGGGTCTCCACGTCGGATGACTACTCGATGAGGGTGATGCAGGCCCTTTTCACGAGCCCGCCGCAATTCGAGGGGCACACGCGGTGGGTGCTGGGGGAAATCGTCTCCAAGAGCAAGCAGGATCTGACCTCTACTGGTTACGCGGGTGACTATAGCCAATCCCTGACCTACTGCCTCCTCGGAGATCCCGGGCTCGTGATGGACGGCGCCCCGCCGCGGATCCAGGTGACGGTAGACGGAACATCGATGCGCAACGGCGACCCGCTGGTCCTCCCCGCGGATCGCGATTCGATTCTGATCGAGGGGACGGTGTGCGACGAGATCTGGGCGAAATCCCTGCGGATACAGGATGCGAACGGCGAGGGGCGGGTCGACACGACCCACGCCTCCGGCGGCCCGGGGAGCGACCGGGCTTTCCTGCTCCGATATCACACGACCGTCTATCCGAGGGACTACGATCTCACGCTGACCGCCGACGACGGGAACGGGCGGACCTCCGTGATGACCTTCACGGCCCGCGTGGACCGGCAGTTCGAGATCAAGAAACCGGGACAGGATTGGACGCGGCTGGATTCGGGCGAGCTGGTCCTCCCCGACGACTCGCTCCGCGTTCGGATCACCCTGCCGCGCTACGTGCAGGCGGGGGACATCGATGTGCTGCTCGACGGCCAGGCCGCTCCGCGGAGAGAGTCGGGGATCGACATGTCCGGGAATCGCGCGCGACAATGGATCCTCACCTATCTCGAATCCGTCCCACTCGACCAGGGGGTCAGCCTCGGGATCCGGATCCGCCAGCCGGACGGCGCGCCGCCGTACGAGCCGCCGCCGCTCGCGACGGGGAATGCCGTCTTCCAGATCACCGGTCTCTACAACGTGCCGAATCCATTCGGCAAGGACACGTGGGTCTTCTACGGTCTCGGAATCCAGGTCGATGAGGCGACGCTGAAGATCTTCACGTCGAGCGGCAAGCTGATCCGGACATTCCACCTCGAGACCCGTCACAGCCTGACGAACCCCCCGCTCCACTGGGACGGAACGGACGAGGACGGGGATCCGGTCGCCAACGGGCTGTACTTCTACAAGATAACGGCGAGAGCCTTCGGCAAGACGGTGAGTCGGATCGAGAAGATGGCGCGGGTCCGGTGAGAAGATGGGCGACTTCAATCCAGAGAAACTGACCGTAAAGGCGCGGGAGGCGATCGAGGCGGCGCAGCGCCTCGCGCGGGAGCACAGCCACCAGCGCCTGATCCCCGCGCACCTTCTTCTAGCGATGATCCAGGATCGCGATGGTCTGGGCTACCGTCTCCTCGAGAAGGCGGGGACGGATCCGCGCGCGATCGCGACCGACCTCGATGAGTACCTGAAGGGGCAACCGCGCGTTCAGGGCGGTGGCGGCGAGATCTATCTCGATCCGCAGATGCGAAAGATACTCGACGCCGCCGACGACGAGCGCGGGCGGATGAAGGACGACTACATCTCGACCGAGCATCTCCTCTTCGGGATCCTGGACCAGGGCGGAGATGCCGCCGCCGCCTGCAAGCGCGCGGGGTTGACGCGGGAGACATTGCTCAAGGCGCTTTCCGACATCCGTGGCGGCGCGCGCGTGACCGATCCAAACCCGGAGGAGAAGTACGAGGCGCTCGCGCGCTACACCCGCGACCTGACCGAAGCCGCGCGCAAGGGGGAGCTGGACCCGGTGATCGGCCGCGATACCGAGATCCGCCGGATCCTGCAGGTGCTCTCGCGGAGGCGCAAGAACAACCCGGTCCTGATCGGCGAGCCCGGCGTCGGGAAGACCGCGATCATCGAGGGGCTCGCCCACCGGATCATCACGGGGGACGTCCCCGAGGGGCTGCGGAGCAAGCGGGTCCTGGCGCTCGATCTGGGCGCGCTGATCGCCGGGACGAAGTTCCGTGGCGAGTTCGAAGAACGCCTGAAGGCTTTGTTGCGCGAGGTAAAGGAATCCGAGGGTTCCGTGATCCTCTTCATCGACGAGCTGCACACGCTCGTCGGAGCGGGCGCCGCGGAGGGGGCGATCGACGCATCCAACCTGCTCAAGCCGGCCCTGGCGCGCGGCGACCTTCGTTGCGTCGGCGCGACGACCCTCGACGAGTACCGCAAGCACATCGAGAAGGACGCCGCCCTCGAGCGACGCTTCCAACCGGTCTTGGTCGGCGAACCCGGTATCGAGGATACGATCGCGATCCTGCGCGGACTGAAGGAGCGGTACGAGGTCCACCACGGCGTGCGCATCACGGATGCTGCGCTCGTCGCCGCGGCGACCCTGTCCGAACGCTACGTGACCGATCGCTTCCTCCCCGACAAGGCGATCGACCTGGTCGACGAGTCGGCGGCGGGTCTTCGAATCGAGCTCGATTCGATGCCGGCCGAGATCGACGAGGTCGTCCGCAAGATCCGCCAGCGCGAGGTCGAGCGCGAGGGGCTGCGCCGGGAGCACGATGCCGCGAGTCGCGATCGCCTGGCGGCGGTCGAGTCGGAGCTCGAGGGCCTGCGCGCCGAGTCGGCGCGAATGAAGGACGTCTGGAAGCGCGAGAAGGAGGTCCTCGATCGGACCCATGCGATTCGAGCGCGCCTGGAAGCGCTCAAGACCGAGGAGGAGCGGGCCGAGCGCGAGGGGAACCTCGAACGCGTCGCCGAGATCCGTTACGGCGAGACGCCGAAGCTGCGGCGCGAGCTCGATCAAGCCGAGGCGCGTCTCGCGGCCGAGAGCCCGACGCGCATGCTGAAGGAGGAGGTCGGCCCCGAGGAGATCGCGGAGGTCGTCGCCCGGTGGACCGGCGTCCCGGTGACGAAGATGCTCCAGGGGGAGGTCGAGAAGCTCCTGCACATGGAGGACGCGCTCCATCGCCGCGTGATCGGTCAGGACGAGGCGATCCGCATCGTCTCCGACGCCGTCCGTCGCGGGCGCGCCGGTCTCTCCGCGACGAATCGTCCGATCGGCAGCTTCCTGTTCCTCGGCCCGACCGGGGTCGGCAAGACCGAGCTCGCGAAGGCCCTCGCGGAGTTCCTGTTCGATGACGAGCAGGCGATGATCCGCATCGACATGTCCGAGTACGGCGAGAGGCACACGGTCTCGCGCCTGATCGGCGCGCCTCCCGGCTACGTCGGCTACGAGGAGGGGGGTGCCCTGACCGAGGCGGTGCGCCGCCGCCCGTACTCCGTGATCCTCTTCGACGAGGTCGAGAAGGCGCATCCGGACGTATTTCACATCTTCCTTCAGATCCTGGACGACGGTCGCCTGACCGACAGCCAGGGGCGGACCGTCAACTTCACGAACGCGATCGTGATCTTCACGTCGAACATAGGGACCGACAGGATCCAGGAATCGCGCGGTATGGATCCGGCGCTGCTGCGCGACGAGCTCTTCCGCCTCCTGCGCAGCCACTTCCGCCCCGAGCTGCTGAACAGGATCGACGAGATCGTGATCTTTCACGCCCTCGACGAGGAGCAGATCCTCCAGATCGTCGATCTGCAGATCGAGTCCCTGCAGAAACTCCTCGATGGCCGCTCCGTGCGCCTCGAGGTGACTCCGGAGGCCAAGCGAGCGCTCGCGAGGATGGGATTCGATCCCGAGTTCGGCGCGCGGCCGCTCAAGCGGACGATCCAGCGCGAGGTGCAGAATCCGCTCGCCCGCATGCTTCTCGCGGGAGAGATCCGAGCGGGACAGACGACCGTTCTGGATCGCTCTCCGGCAGGGGAATGGACATGGAAGACCGAGGGGAACGGTGAGCGAGGCGGGGGAGAAGTCCAGCGCTGACCCCGATCGGCACGCCAACGGACGCTCTTCGGATCAGCCGGCGGCAACGTCAGCCAGGTGGTGACGGCCCGGTACTTCAATCGCCCGTCGAGATTCGAGGAAACAGCCGTGGAGGGATCCAGCGGCCGGCGGCGATCGCGTCGCGGCCCGGGACGGAGGATCAAAGTCCAGCGACCGCCGCAAGCGCAGCGTGTGATGAATGTTCGTTGGCCGGTAGCCATCTCGCGCGCAGCAGGGACGAAGCCCTGCGCCTTGATGTTGATTGAAGGCGCAACAGGGACGAGACCCGGGCCTTGGTATTGATCGAAGGCACGATACGGGACGAGGACTCTAGACCCGGTTCTGGTCGAAAGTGCCACGCGCACAAGGACCTACGCCGGTTGCCGCGTGAATGCGGGACGCGTCCAGAGATCTCGTTACCCGATGCCCCTGGGACCACGACACGTGACGAGATCTGGTGGCTCGGCACTGATCGAAAGTACGATACATGATGAGATCCCGTGATCGGGTCTAATCCCCGGCATAACACGTGATGAGAACCACTCGTTTGTTCCGGACAGCAGTCGCCGCCGGGCCGTGCGCTGTGCAGAGTCCGATCATCCTCAGAGGTCATGCCGTAAGTTCTCATTTCTCCTCGGACCGCGTGCGGGACGCATCTGGTGGATCGCTCTGCACGCCGCAACCACCGATACTTTCGACCCTTGAATATCGGACAGTGCTCCGAAGCGCCAGCGAAGTGCGTGACGAGGACTCGCATCTCGGCTCTGACCGTGATCGCGATCCGTCTGCGGATCAGCGGTGCCCATTCGGATCATGATTGCGGATGAGCGGGTGGACACGAGACGAGACCTCGACTGCTTGCGCGAATGAGGCGCTCATCTGCTAGACGCGCTCTCACGGTGGTTCCAACCCAGGGACCGATTCCCGTCAACGCCTGAGACCGTGGTCCCGGTCGATCCGGTGGATTCACATGTCGGCTGTGCTCGGGTTGGGAGAGCAGGGGGCAGTTCACCACACGCTCTCAGATTGCGATCGCGGCTCACATGTGGAAAAACCCGACGCGCTCTGCTGGGTTTCCCGGCCGGTCGATAGAACTCCACATGCTCTTGGAGTGGAATCGGAGGCGACCTGTGGGATCTCATCACGCGTTCGGATTGCGACCGGACCCGACCCCCCTGGTTTCATCTTGCGTTCAGATCGAAATCAGACCCGACCTGTGGGATCTCGTCACGCGTTCGGATCACAACCAAACCCGATCCCCGTGACCTCGTTGCGCGTCAAGATCCAACCACGGCTCTACTTAGGGCGGTCGCGAACCTCTACGTCCCGGACTTCGATCCGCCCCGTGAATCCGCGTGCGCATCGCGATTGCTCGAGCTTCATGGTCGGTTGGGCTCCTCACGTACCGTGCGCGTGCGAGGCCCCACAATGGAGTTGCGGTTGTGCACGCCGATCGCCACGGAAGACCGCCTCAGCATCCAGAGGAGCAAGTGGGGCGGTCTGTCGACACCGATGAGAAGACGCGTCGGGGTTGGCCGCCGGCGTCCTAGTCGCTCTGCGGATCTCCCTGCGGACCGGGCGGCGGAGCGTCGGGCGGGCCCGTGTCGCCGGACGCGCGCGATTCGGGCGCGAAGCGCGTGCGGTTCTTACCCTTCTGTTTCGCGTCGAGGAGCATGCGGTTCGCGACGGTCCAGATCTCGCGGACGGTCTGCCCATGGTCCGGGAAGAGGGCCCCGCCGACCGACACGGCGATCCTCTCGGGCACATATTCCCCGGAGAGGCTCTGCACCTGGAACGGCTCGGATTCCACCGCGGCGCGAAGCCTTTCTGCGATCGCCATCGCCTCCTCGGGCGTGACCGGCGGCGCAAGCAGCGCCGCGAATTCCTCGCCACCGTACCGGGCCAGCGTATCGCTCGCGCGCAGCGCGGCCTTGAGCACGCATCCGACCGTGACCAGCACACGATCGCCGCCTTCGTAACCGTAGCGGGTGTTGAAGTTCTTGAAGTCATCGATGTCGATGATGCACAGGGCGAGGCTCTGTCCGCGCCGGCGGGCCATCATCAGCTGCTTCTCGAGCTGATCCTCGAAGTAGGGTCGGTTATACAGTCCCGTCAGGAAATCGAAGAAGATCAGGGATTGTAGCCGAACCGTGCTCGCGAGCAGGGTCTGGAAATGGGTCGCGAGGAGGACCGCGAGACCGATCCGCTCGTCGCCGAAGGCGTCGGGACGCGAATCCCGGATCTCCAGGACCCCACGCCACCCTCCGAGGTCGTCCCCGACCCCGATGTAGATCGCGCTCCCCGCATGCGGCGCGCCTGCGCGCGGGGGTTGCAGGCGTGAAAAATCACGCGCATAAAGGACCATCGCGCGCGCGCGCGCGATCTCGCGGATCCTCTCCGCGGGGATCGGCGCCGGGGATGCGCGGCCGCTTCTCCAGAACTCCCCCGGCGGCGCGTCGATCGGGAGGAACCAGACTGACTCGGCGGCCACGGCCTTGCGGATGATGGGTTCGAGGCGCTGGACAACTTCGCGTGGCCCCGCGACGCGGTCGGCAAGGACCAGTGCCCCCTGCTCGAGGAGGAGTTGGCGGACGAGGCTCGCCTGAAGGTCGGACACGGCGAAGCCTTCCAGCGGGAGTTCGACCACCTGAGGCGTTTCGTCCAGCACCGGGGCGGGACGGGGAGGCGGGTCGTCCAAACGGATGCTGAAGCGAAGCGGGTAGTCGCGGGCGCGAAGACGCAGCCGGCGACCCCTGCCCTCCGGCAGGGTTTCGACGATCTCGAGTTCACCACGCGCGATCAGTGCGCGCACCAGAGATTGGGCTGCCGTCTTCAACGCTTCGGGGGATTTTTCCCCGATCGCCCTCGACACGGCGGCCGACTCCTCCTCCGTGAGCATGTCAGATGGGAGAAGTCCTTGCAGTAGTTCAAGATAGCTTACCGACACTCGCCTCACATGAAGTCCCAATAGTAGATGACCGGGGGACGACCTGGAACAGCAGACGCTGCTTTCCCCCGGGTTCCGTCTCCCGGTGCTACTCAAACTCTGGATCTCTGGCGCGTAGGAGTGTCGCCGTTCATTGTAACATGGTCCGGTCTGTTTACACTGCAAGAACTTGCGCGATTGACTTGGGAATTCACCGGGGCTACGCTTTCCGCAGAGGGGTTGCATTCCGCAGCTCATGCGGACTTACAAAAAACCGAGGTGTTCTATGGCTCCTCGTAAGGTTTTGCTATTTCTCAGGATCGTCGGTCTGATCGTCGTCCTGCTTCTCTTGGTCACGCCGGTCGTCCATGCGAATCGTCCGAACCAGGTCGGCCAGGGGGGCGATCACGGGACGGAAGGAATCAATGGACCTCCCGGCGGCGGCGGCACGAGCGGAGGCGGGGACAATGGGGACCCGGATGATATCGCGCTCGATTTCACCGAGCCGTCCAATCCGGTGATCCATTCCGGCGCCAGCGGCCAGCACGCGGTACCACCGCCCCTGGTCAAGATCGAGATCTATCGCGCCGGTGCGCGGCATGTCCTCTTCTTCCTGATCGGGATCGGCCGCTAGGCGGACGGCTCCCACGACGCTGCAAGAAGACGCGGACTGTCCACGAGAGGTGCGATGAGACCCGAGATGAACAATCGGGGAGGACCCGTTCGAGGCGATAGAGCGCCCGCGCGCGAATCGTCCGATTTCGAGCGGCTTCTCTCGATGGCCGATCTCGACATCGGTCTCGAATCGCATTCCGATGCCCTCGAACGCTTGACCGGGCTGCGCACGACCGCCGAGACGCGCTCCGCCGAGGATCGCTTCGCGGTCGACCGCAGGATCGCGCTTTGCCTCTACCAACTGGGCCGCATCGACGAAGCCCGAGCCGCCGCCCGCGCCGCGATCGATGCCGCGCCGCGATCCGCCCCGCCCGTCGAGCGCGCCCGGTGTGTTCTCGTCTCGGGCAAGGCGGCCCTGGCGATGGGACTTCTCTCCGAAGCGCGCGCCGACGCCCTGGCGGCGATCGATGCGTTGGGCGAGGGGAGCTTGGTCGAGGAGGAGGGTGCGGCCCGCACGCTCCTCGGTGCCGTCGCCTTCCGATCGGGTCAATCGGAGATCGCGCGCGAGCAATGGGAGAAGTCCCTCGAGATCTTCCGCAAGCTAGGCGATCTGCAACACCTTGCCGGCTCCTACATGAACCTCGGCAACGTGCACAAGCTGCGGTGCGATTTCGAGCGGGCCGCAGAGCACTACCACGTCGCCTACTATCTCGCGACGACACTAGGAGACCTGGGGACCGTCGCAGGGGCGGCGCAGAACCTCGGGATCATCCTCACGAAGACCGGGAAGTACCGCGAAGCGCGCAGCTATCTCGATCGGAGCATGAAGCTCGCGACCGAGACCGGCGACGCGATGCGGGCGCTGCGCGCTCGCCTCGCGCTCGCGAAGCTCGATCGCCTCGAGGTGAAGATCTCCCAGGCGCGCTTCCGTCTCGAATCCACGTACACCGCCGAAATGCACGTCCTTCCCGAGCGCGAGCACTGCCTCGTTCTCCTCGAGGAGGCCATCCTCGATCTTGCGGATGGGGACGTCGATCACGCGCGGCAACGCGCCGCTGACCTGCGGCTTCGGGTCGAGGCGATGGCGCCGCGCGGAGATCTGATGGTCGACGTCCTCCTTCTCGATGCGGACATCGCGTTGGCCGAGAGCAGGTGGGATGAGGTCGAGAAGTCCGCGGCCATGGGAATCGAGCTTGCGCACACGAACCGGGACCGCCCGACTGAGGAAGGACTGATCCTGCGCCGCTCGATCGCCCTTGCCTACATCGGGAAAGCCGACGAGGCGGAGTCAGGCTTCCGGGACCTCCAGGACCGGCACCGCGGGCGCGGTGAATGGCCGGCCCTCGCGGAAACGCTGCGGGCCCGGGGTCGCGTCGCTCGTACCGCGTTGAAGGATCCAGCGCTCGCGCTCACGCACTTCCGCGAGGCAGCGGAGATATACCGCCGCATGGACGCTCTGCGGGCCGAGGCTCTTGTCGAGGCCGAGCGGGTCGGCTGCATGATCCAACTCGGCATGCACGACGAGGCGCGCGCGCGGATCGATGAGCTTCGCCCTCTCGATGATGGGGATTTTCCCTCTCTGACCGCCGAGCTTGACCGTCTCATCGAGGATCTCAGGCGTCGCGAGGACGAGACGCGAATCGATGGCCTGGACGGCCTCCAGGTGCACGATCGTCTCGAGGATATCCTCGCCGCTCCCGGAAGCGCGTGGGACCGGCTCCCCGAGATCCTCGCGCTCTTGCGCGACGCTCTCGAACTCGACGGGATCCTGCTTGCCCGGCCGAAGGACGCGGATCTCGATGTCCTCGCGTCGTCGGGGTTCGAGGATCTCCGCGCCAAGCGGACGATCCCCAGGGCCTCTCTCGGGCTGGACGGCGCGCACGGCAGCGTCCTCACGATCCCGATCACGGCGCGCGGAACGACCTACGTGCTCCACATGCAGCGTTTCGCGACGAAGGGACGCGGGCCGCTCGGGCGTGCCGAGCGCAACTACGCGATGATCCTATCGGCGGAGGTCTCGCGCGCGCTCGAGATCGGAACACAGGATCCGGAGGCGGGGCGCCTTTCGAAGGGGATCTCCGTCGCCGATGTCATCACGCAGAATCCGCGGATGCTCAAGATACTCGATCTGATCCGCAGGGTCGGCGACACCGATCTCACCGTTCTTCTCCAGGGAGAGACCGGGACGGGGAAGAAGCTCCTCGCCCATGCGATCCATCGCGCGAGCGGCCGGCGTGCGCGGCCGATGGTCACCGTCGACTGCGCCGCGCTTCCCGACAGTCTGCTCGAGGCGGAGCTGTTCGGTTACCGGAAGGGCGCCTTCACGGGGGCCAATCAGGATCGATCCGGACTTCTGGCCGAAGCGGCCGGAGGGACCGTGTTCCTCGATGAGATCGACAAGGCGGGGCTCGCGGTGCAGCGTCGATTCCTCCACCTGCTCGATTCTGGGGAGATCCGGCCGGTGGGGGCAACGAGCTACGTGAAACTTAATCTACGCATCGTCTGCGCGACGAGCTCCCCCGATCTCAGGCGCGAGGTCGCCGAAGGGCAGTTCCTGAAGGACCTGTACTATCGATTGAACGACATCTCCATCGAGATCCCGCCCCTGCGCGAGAGGCGCGACGACATCCTCCTGCTTGCCGGATGCTTCGTCGAGACCTATGCGGCGCAGGTCGGACACCGGATCCGCGGCATGTCCGCCGCATTCCGCAAGGCGCTCCTCGGGCACGACTGGCCGGGAAACGTCCGTGAGCTCGAGAAGGCGATCCGGCGCGCCGTGACGCTTGCGGACGACGAGGTGCTGCTGACGCCGGAGCTCCTGCCCTCCGACGTCCTGCAATCCGCCGACCAGGTCCCGGAGGAAGTGGGCGGTAATCTGAAGCGCAGGCTCGAGATGCATGAGAAACGCGCGATCGAACAGGCGCTGCAGGCTTGCGATGGGAACAAGACGGCGACGGCCGAGATGCTCGGCCTTTCGCGCAAGGGGCTCAAGGGCAAGATGATGCGCTTCCGCATGGGCCGGCGATCTTCTTCGGATGGTTGATCATCGAGTTCGGCCTTGACGGTTCTGTTGCCGGTGATACCGTTCACCCCGATTTTCCCTCCGGGTGGGGCCGGTCCCATGGACCGCGTCGCTCCGATCCGGAGGTTTCCGGTTTCACTGCCGTCATGAGCTTGTCTCAGTTGCTTCGAGCGAGCGCGATCCGGTTGGACGTACCTGCCGCATCCAAAGAGGACCTGATCCGCCTGATGGTTTCGGTCCTCGATGGCGCCGGGCACCTGACTGACTCGGAAGCCGTTACGCAATCCCTGCTCGAGCGCGAACGGGTGATGAGCACGGGGATCGGCGGCGGGGTCGCGATACCGCACGCTCAGAGCCCCGGCGCCCGGGAGCTCGCCGTGAGCTTCGCGCGCACGCGCGAGGACCTTCCGTTCGATGCGCTGGACGGCAAGCCGGTTCGGCTCGTCTTCATCATCGTCGGCCCGGAGGAACGGGGGGGGTTCATCCGCATCCTCGCCCGGATATCGAGGCTCCTCTATGCTGGGGATCTCCAACAGGCGCTGCTCACGGCCCGCACCCCGGATGAGATCATCGAGGTGATCCAGCGGGAGGAGGAGAAGTTACGAATCTGAGATCCGGCGAATCCCGTGGGGTGGCGCCCCCAAGATCCGGGGGACCGCTCACGCGGTGGGCGCCGGTGGGGCTGTACGTCCTGTTGATCTTGAGCGTCTCGTCGATTCCGAATCTGCGGACTCCGGGTTTCAGCGAGTCGGATAAGGTCGCCCACTTCTGCGAGTACTTCGTGCTCGGGTTGCTCTGCCAGCGGGCCGTGGGGTGGCGCGGCTGGCGGGCGTGGAGCGTGGGGGTCGCGATCGTGGCGGTGGTTGCGTTCGGCGACGAGAACTACCAGAGAACGGTGCCCGGCCGGATGTGCAGCGTCTACGACTGGACGGCCGACGTCATCGGCGGGAGCGCCGGCGCGCTGGTCTGGCCGTTCCTGATGAGGAGATGGACGAAGTTCGCGGCCCGCAAGGGGTCAGTGAGGGAATCATCGTGATCGAAAGCCTCGGTGGGTGGAAGAGGACGACCACGTGCGGCGACCTCCGCGCGGCGGACAACGGGAAGGAAGTCGTGCTGATGGGCTGGGTCAACCGTGTGCGGGATCACGGGGGAGTCTTTTTCCTCGATCTCCGGGACCGCAGCGGGCTTGCCCAGATCGTTTGCCATCCGGGGGTCGAGCGCGATGAGGTCGTTGAGAAGGCGCGAACGGTCCGCCCGGAGCACGTGATCGCGGTCCGCGGAACGGTCGGCCTCCGTCCCGCCGAGATGCGCAACCCGCAGATGCCGACCGGTGAGATCGAGGTCGCCGCGTCCGAAATCCGGATCCTGAACGTGGCGGAGACCCCGCCGTTTGTGATCGGGGACGAGGAGATCGCGGGCGAGGACCTGCGCCTCGAGTACCGCTACCTGGATCTCCGCTCTCCGTCGCTTCAGGCCGTGCTGGGGCTCCGCCATCGCGCGGCGCAGGAGACGCGCCGCTATCTGGACGAGCACGGATTCTGGGAGATCGAAACCCCGATGCTCGTGCGTCCGACCCCCGAGGGGGCGCGCGACTACCTGGTCCCGAGCCGGACCCATCGGGGCTGCTTCTACGCTCTGCCGCAATCGCCGCAGCTCTACAAGCAGCTCCTGATGGTTTCGGGGATGGACCGATACTTCCAGCTCGCGCGTTGCCTGCGCGACGAGGACCTGCGTGCCGACCGCCAGCCCGAGCACACGCAGATCGACCTCGAGATGTCGTTCGTCGATGAGGAGACCGTCTTCGGCCTGGTCGAGGGCCTGATGCAACGCCTGTTCCATCGCTGTCTCGGCGTCGAGGTCGCCTTACCTTTCCAGCGGCTCGCTTACGAGGACGCAATGGGCCTCTACGGGACCGACAAGCCCGACCTTCGCTTCGGCCATGAGATCGTCGATCTCTCGCGGGCCGTTGCGAACTCGGGGTTCCGGGTCTTTCGCGAGGCGCTCGAGGGCGGCGGATGCGTGAAGGGGCTCGTGGTCCCCGAAGGGGGTAGCCTCTCGCGTAAGGAGCAGGACGAGCTGGAAGCCCACGTGAAGCCCTTCGGCGCCCGGGGGCTCGCCCGCGCGAAAGTCGTCGCGGGTGGGCTCGATGGAGGGTTCGCGAAGTTCGTCGATGCGGCGGAGGCCGGGCGAATCATCTCGGCGCTGTCCGCGCGGGAGGGGGACCTGATCGCGGTCGTCGCCGATCGCCGGTCGACCGCAAACCGGTCGTTGGGCGCGCTGCGCTCGAAGATCGGCAATCGGCTCATGAGCGAGGAGGCGCGCAAGATCTGGCGATTCCTCTGGGTCGACCGGTTCCCTCTGTTCGAAAGGGACGAGGTGACGGGCGCGATCGTCCCGTGCCACCATCTGTTCACGATGCCGTTGGAAGAAGACCTGCCGCGCTTGAAAAGTGACCCGCTTTCGGTCCACGCGCGGCTCTACGACCTCGTTCTGAACGGGGTCGAAATGGCCAGCGGCAGCATCCGGATCCACAGGCGGGACATCCAGGAGATGGTCATGGAGGTCGCCGGAATCGGGCCCGAGGATGCCGAGAGACGATTCGGCTTCCTGCTGCGGGCGTTTCAGTACGGCGCACCCCCACACGGAGGGATCGCGATCGGATTCGACCGTCTCGTCATGCTGATGGCCGGTCGCACCTCGATCCGTGACACCATCGCCTTTCCGAAGACGACGAGCGCCGCGAGCCTGATGGACCGCGCGCCCGCCAAGGTGGATTCGGGGGATCTCAAGGAACTCCACATACGGACGACGGAAGGCGCGAGTGAAAGCCCCGCGGCCTGACGTGTCCCGCCATGAGGCCAATCAAATGTCGGAAGAAGCGCGAATCGCGCTGTTCATCGATTTCGAGAACATCGCCCTCGGCCTGCGGGGGAAGAAGGCCAAGACCTTCGACGTGCAGCTGATCCTGGAGCGGCTCCTCGAGAAGGGGAGGATCATCGTCAAGCGGGCCTATGCGGACTGGACCCGGTACACCGAGTATCGCCGCGACCTCCACGAGGCGGCGATTGAGCTGATCGAGATCCCGACGCGCACGCAGACCGGGAAGAACTCGGCGGACATCCGCCTCGTCGTCGACGCCCTCGATCTGTGCTACACGAAGGAGCACCTCGACACGTTCGTCGTGATCTCAGGCGACAGCGACTTCTCGCCCCTCGTGTCGAAGCTGAAGGAGAACAACAAGCAGGTGATCGGCCTGGGCCTGCGGGATGCCACGTCCAGCCTCCTCGCCGACAACTGCGACGAGTTTCTCTACTACGAGGACGTGATCAAGCAGGCGGCGAAGCCGGTCTCCGGCCCAGGGGTCGAGGTCCCGTCGAAGAAACAGGAGGCGTTCACGATCCTCCTGGACGCGATCGGGGCGCTCCTGCGCGAGAACAAGGAAGTCCTGTACAGTTCGATGATCAAGGACACCATCAAGCGCAAGAGGCCGGCCTTTACCGAGAGCTCCTTCGGCTTCCGGAGCTTCAGCGAGCTCCTGGAGGAGGCCGCGCGGCAGGGGCTCGTCCAGCTGACCCGGGACGTACGTTCCGGAGGGACCTACGTGGTGACGGAGGTCCGCTTCGGGTAGTATCAGCGATGATGAGCGGCCGCCGAGCCGCCAGGGAGGAACCGAATGCGGATGCATGACATAGCGGTGTGGGGGATCGGCGCGGTTTCGCTGATGCTCGGGGCGGGCTGCGCCTCGTCCGGGCAGAAGCCCTGCATGATCATCCCCGCCCAGATCGAGCTTGCCCGTGACGTGCGGGACGCCTCGCGTGGAAGTCTCGAGGAGAGACAGGCGGATTACGCGCGGATCAAGTCCAACCTGGAGCAGAGCAAGCTCCATATGCAGAGATTGATCGAGGAGCGCGACCAGCTGAAGGCCGAGGTCGGCGGGGCTCCTGCAGGCGACGTCAAGTCGCAGCCAACCGGCGCCATGCCGAATGACCAGAAGAAGGGTGGACAGATCCCGGCTGCGGACTCTTCGCCGGCCCCGACTCCGCCGCCGCAGGGGGGGAAGAAGTGAGAACGCACGCTCTCGTAGTCCTGCTCGGATTTGTCCTTTGGGCCGGTTGTGCGAGCGTCCCCAAGACGACCCGGGTCGCCGACGTGACCAAGGGCGACTACTATGCGAACGAGGAGATCAAGGGTCTCTCGCAGGAGCAGCGCGACATCTACTGCAACGCGCTGCAGTTGCAGATCGACGGCTATCACGCGGATGGGAAGAAGCTCGACGCGAAGGCCGACTCCGTGAAGGCGGTCGCTGATTCGCTCCGCGCCCAGAACACCGCAATGACGACGCAGCTCCGGGATCTCGACAACGAGATCCGCCAGCTCCGCCTCGCGCGGCGCGCGGCGACGACCTACATCGTCAAGGCGGGCGACAACCTTCTCAAGATCAGCTCGGTCGCCTACGGCACCCCGGACCGCTGGAAGGACATCTGGGAGGCCAACAAGGACAAGGTCCCCAAGGAGAACTCGGCGCTCGCGCCCGGGCTCCGGCTGACGATCCCGGCGAAATAGGAATGAATGGCCGAGGAAACGCAGCGAACCGTACCGCTTGACGGGATCGAGCTCCTCCATCTCTTCGGTCGGGCGGACTCGAACCTGAGGGCGATCGAACAGCGTTTCCGCGTCGCGATGGTCGTTCGAAACGGCAACCTCACCGTGCGGGGCGGCGAATCCGCCGTCGTCTCCGCCGTTGAGGTGATCCGCCTCCTCTCGGAGCGCGCCCGTGCCGGCAACGTCATCGGCGAAGAGGATCTGTCCTACGTTTTCTCCCTCATCGAGGAGAGCGGCGGCGAGGGCGAAAGCCCGCTCGACCCCGAGGCGCAGATTATCCTGGCCGCGGAGAAGAAGATCGTTCGGGCACGGACCGTCGGCCAGGCGCAGTACGTCGAGGCGATGCGCACGAACGACATCGTCTTCGGGATCGGTCCCGCCGGCACCGGGAAGACGTACCTCGCGGTCGCCGTCGCCGTTCGGATGTTGCGCGAGAAGACGGTCGACCGGATCATTCTCGCGCGTCCGGCGGTCGAGGCGGGGGAGAGCCTCGGCTACCTCCCGGGAGACCTGCAGGAGAAAGTCGATCCGTACCTGCGACCCCTCTACGATGCGCTGCACGAGATGATCAGCTACGAGAAGCTCCAGCGCTTCATCCAGCTCGGGGTCGTCGAGGTGGCGCCCCTGGCGTACATGCGCGGTCGGACCCTCGGGCGCGCGTTCGTGATTCTCGACGAGGCGCAGAACACGACCCTCGGGCAGATGAAGATGTTCCTGACGCGCCTCGGGCCCGAGTCGAAGGCGGCGATCACGGGGGACATCACGCAAGTCGACCTTCCCGAAGCGGAGTCCTCGGGACTCATACGGATCCAGTCCATCCTTAAAGGCCTGGAAGGGGTCCGCTTCGTGTACCTGACCGACAAGGACGTGGTCCGCCATCGTCTCGTGCGGGACATCATCCTGGCCTTCGAACGAAGCGCTTTCCCGCCGGACAAACAGGCGAAGAGATGAAACGCCCGAAGATCCTGACCGAGCGCCCGTGGCTCGCGCGCGCGTTGATCATGCTGCCGCTCCTGGCCGCGGGGATCGCGCTGTTTCCGCCGCCCTTCGGCAAGGGCTCGTTGCGCCTGAACATCGGCGAGCGAGCTCCCAGGACCGTGATCGCCGAGTTCGGGTTCCCCGTGTTGAAGGACAAGGGGGCTCTCGAGGCGGAGCGAAACTCCACGGCGCAGAAGAGCCCGATCGCTCTCGTACGCAACGACTCGGTCGCGGCCGGCGTCTTTCACGATTTCGGCGACTTCCGCGCGATGGTTGCGCGCGTGCGAAGCGGGTCGAGACAGAAGGCGTCGGTCCCGACGATGGAGCTTTCCCAGCCCCTCCTCGTCTGGCTGATGCTTGCCAAGGACCCGAACGCGAGCTTCGATCAGGCCGAGGCCCTGTTGCAGGAAGCACTGGACCGGGGGCTCGTCGAGGCGAGCGTCGAGCCGCTCCTGCATGATGGGGACCAGGTCGAGGTCCGCGATACGACCGGCGAGCGCACGGTCACGTTCGATCAGATCATGACGCCGCGCAGGCTGCGCGACGCCGCCCGGAATCACGCCCTCGCACGCGGGCTCGACGCGGCGCCGCTCGAGGAGCTCGTGGTCCGCTTCGCGCGCCCCAACCTTATCTACGATCCGCAGGGGACCGAAGAGATGCGCGAGTCCGCGCGCGATCGCGTCGATCCGGTCGCGATCCGCGTCGATCCGGGGGAGAGGATCGTCGTCGCGGGCGAGAAGGTGACGCCGGAAATCCGGCGCAAGCTGATCAGCTACGAGACGTGGCGGAAGCAGCGCGAGATCGGACCCCTCTGGGCCCGAGTCGCGGGCTGGGCCGGAAGGCTCCTGCTGCTGCTGGTGGCGGTCGGGTCGTTCACCGCGTATCTGCGGTTCCTGCGGCCGGATCTGTACAAACGCGACAGCGACATCGCCCTGCTCTCGTTTACGGCGGCCCTCGTGATGGCGCTCTCCGGGCTATTCCTCCATGTTCTCGATCTGCCGCCGCTCATGATCCCGGTGTCGGCGGCGCCGATCCTGATCGCTTTGCTCTTCGACGAGAGGCTCGCCCTCGTCATGGGTCTCGGGCTGACCGGGCTGATCGGACTCATCACGGAGATCGGCGCGCCCGCGATGGCGGTCCTCGGCGTCGGGGCGGTGACCTCGGTCTACTGCGTCCGCGGGCTCACGCACCGGCGGCAGTTCTATCGGCTCGTGCTCTGGGTCCCCGCGGTCCACCTGACTACGATGCTCGCGCTCGCGCTCACGCACGCGCAGCCGCTGCGTGAACTGGCGCGCGACGCGATGGCCGCCGCCGCGAATCCCGTGCTCGCGGCCGGGCTCGCGATCTTCGTGATCCCTCTCGCCGAGCTTGGATTCCGGAAGTGCTCGGACATCACACTTCTCGAGTTGTCTGACCTGAACCGGCCCCTGCTGCGGCGGTTGATGGTCGAGGCGCCCGGCACGTACCACCACTCGCTGATGGTCGGGACGCTTGCAGAGGCGGCGGCGCGCGTCGGTGGGGGCAATCCGCTCCTCTCTCGCGTGATCGGCTACTACCACGACATCGGAAAGATCAGCAAACCGGGATATTTTATCGAGAACATCCCGCTCGGCCGCAAGAACCCGCACGACAAGCTGAGCCCGTCGATGAGTCGGCTGATCCTTGAATCCCACGTCCGCGAAGGGGTTGTGCTCGCGGTGCGCGAACGGCTGCCGCACATCGTCGTCGAGGGGATCCGCCAGCATCACGGCAACTCGGTGATGGCGTTCTTCTGGCACAAGGCGCGCCGGCAGGACGCGCAGGCGCGCGAGATCGACTACCGCTATCCGGGTCCGCGCCCGCAGTTCCGCGAGGCGGCCCTGATGATGCTGGCCGATCAAATCGATGCGGCGTCGCGTGCGCTGGAGGATCCGACCCCGAGTCGAATCAAGGGGGTCGTGGTGAAGGTCCTCGAAACGCGGCTCGCCGAGGGGGACTTGGACGACAGCGATCTCACCTTGAGCGATCTGGCGCGGATCCGGGACGCGTTCGTCCCGATCCTCGTCGCCTTCTTCCACGCCCGCACGGCCTATCAAGCCCCGTCGGAGGAAGATGCAGGGAAGCGTGCGTCCTCTCGGGATCGCGAACCGCCAGCGAAGAGCGCGACCCCACAGGGGTGACATCCGAGCCCTTCTCGACCACGTCCTCGAGAGCGAGGGAGAGGCGCGCGGTATCGACGTGGCCTTCGTGGGAGGACGTACGATCCGCAGACTCCACCGGGATTGGATGGGAGAGGACATCGAGACCGACGTGCTGTCGTTCCCGGCGGGTCCGCCGTCGCCGGGACCGGACCAGGCGGCGCAGTCGGTGGGAGAGGTGGTCATCTGCGTGCCGGTGTGCGAAAGGAGCGCGCGGGCGCGGCGCGTGTCTCTGAGCGACGAGATCGTGCGAATGCTGATCCACGGGGCGCTGCACGTCCTCGGCTTCGATCACGGGACGGCGCGGCAGCGGGCGCGGATGAAGCCGCGCGAGCGGCGCTATCTCGCGTGGGCGCGGCGGCGCGGGCTGCAGATCGTCCGGGCGCGATGAGGTGGACGCGGTGGGCGCGATGAACTGGGTCCCATGGGTCGCCGGGACGGTGGGGGCAGCTATCGCATTGCTGCTCTTGATCTTTCGCCGGCACGGCCAAGGCGGGGCGGCTGCCCGCGGCGCCGTCCATCTGGCGTCGCTCGCCGCGTTCGCGATTGCAGGCGTCGCGATCGCCCGCGGCGGCAGCGTCTGGTCCGGCGTCGGGCTTGCGATTGCGGGGGCCGCCTGGTGCGGGGTCTTCTGGATCCTCTTCATCCGCGCGCGAGCCGTTGCGAAGGCCGGGAGCCCGCATCCCGCATCGGAGCGCGCCGCGCACGAGTCGGAGATCGACGCAGCGGCGGAGGCGGAGGCAGACCTCGAGCCCGGCGGACGCGCGCTGCTCTCGCGACTCCTGGCCCTCGAAAAGGTCCAGGTGAGCGAGTTGCTCGTTCCGCGTGAGCGGATCGTATATGCGGACCTGGCGGGTGGATTGGGCGAGGTCCTCGACAAGATCCGTTCGACCGGGCACCTGCGAATCCCGATGGCGGACGGGTCTCTCGATCGCATCGTGGGGATCGCGTACGCGAAGGACCTGATCCCGCTCGCCGCCGAAGGGCGGCCGAGCCCGCCGCTGAAGGGGCGGATCCGCCGGCCGATCTTCGTTCCCAAGGACCGGACCGCAGCGAGCCTCCTCGATCTTTTCCGCTCGCAGCGCGGTCACCTCGCGATCGTTGTCGACGAGTACAGCCGCACGGCCGGGCTCGTCACGAGAGACGACGTGTTCCGGCGCCTCGCGGGCGAGACCGGGATCGCGGGGACGGCGCGTCATGGGCGGGAGACGGAGGAACGGCCGTGAGCTTCGCGCTCCCACCGGTCCTCCTGGCCGTTGCGTCGATCGCACTCGTCTTCGTCGCGTCGATGTCGGCGCGAATCCCGCTGCGGCGCTCCCACCACCTTGCGGACGCGCGCGCGGAGACGGCGATGCGCGTCCTGCACCGTGGCCTCGTCCTCCACATCGTCCTGTCCGCGGCCGCAGTCTGCGCCGTCGTGATCGGCACGGAAGCGGGATGGAAAGCGATCGCGATCTTTCTCGCGGTGGTCGCGCTCGCCCGGTACCTCGGCGATCGATTCGGTCGCGACGATCCGCGCACCGCTCGTATGCTCGCGCTCCTGCTCGCACCGGTCGATGGACTTGCCCTCCTGATCGGCTGGGGGAGCTCGGCCGGGATCCGCAGGCAGGATCGGGTCGGCACACCCGCGGCCCCGGGTGGGGCGGGCACGCCGGCCGAGGACGCCTACGAGCAGGTCCTCGAGCTCACGCAGAAGACGGTCGAGCGCGTGATGGTTCCTCGCAGCGAGATCGCATGGCTGCCGTCGCAGGCGACGATTCCCGAGATCCTGGAAACGGTGCGACGGCGTCAGCACTCACGGTATCCGGTCTTCGAGGGTGATTTCGAGCAGCTCGTTGGGATGCTCGATCTCGTCGATCTCGCCCTCCCGCGGCCCGCGGGGATGCGCGCGGCCGACCTAGCGCGCCCCGCAGTCGTCGTGCCGGAGACGGTCGCATGCGACGACCTGATCTTCCAGATGTGCCGGGAGCATTTCGAGACGGCGATCGTGATCGACGAGTTCGGCGGAATGGCGGGGCTCGTGACGCTTGAGGACCTTCTCGAGCTGATCGTCGGGGAACTCGTCGGGGAGCACGAGGCGATCCAGGTGCGGGTCCGCAAGCTGGACGACGGCTCGTATCATGTCGACGGAACGACCCGGATCGAGGAGCTCGAGCACATCCTCGGGATCGCATTCCCCGAGGGTGAGTACGAGACGATCGCGGGGCTGTACCTGCAGCGCTCCGCGCGGATTCCGGACCCGGGCGAGTGGGTGGACATCGACGGGATCCGGATCGAGGTCGTCGCGGCCGACGACCGCCGCATACGGACGCTCCGCGTGACGCTGCCGGGGATCGCGGCGAACGGGAAACGGCGCGCACAAACGCTCGCAGAATCGGGGGACCGCGATGTGCACTAGGGGCCGAATGTACAAGATGACCGCCGCCGTCCTCGCGGCCGTCGGGCTCGTTGCCGTCCTCGGCGGTTGCTCGAAGGACAAGACCCCCACCACGCCGGCGAACTCGATCCGTCCCGCGCGCGTGACCGATCTCTACGCGTATGCGATCGGAACGACCTCGGTCCGGGTCGCATGGACCGCCGTTGGTGCGGATAGTCTGACCGGCACGGCGGCGGCCTACGATCTGCGGTTGTCATCGGACCCGTCCGACACATGGCCCCTGATGGCCCGGGTCTCGGGCCTGCCTGCCCCGAGCCCTTCGGGAGCGCGCGATTCCGTCACCGTGTCCCGCCTGCAGGCGAACGTCACGTATCGCTTCCTGCTGCAGGTCTCTGACGCGGAGGGGAACAAGTCGACATCCTCGAATCCCGCGATCGCGACCACCCTCGGCAGCGATGCCGACCTCCATTGGTGGCCCGGATTCGCCCCGCCTCCACATGGCCAGGGGATCGACGCGGCCGGGTCGGTCACGGCGCTCGTTCCGTTCGGCGGCGCGCTCGTCGCCGGGGGGCGCTTCACGACGGCGGGAGACGTACAAGTTTCGAACGTCGCCCGCTGGGGCGGATCCGCATGGTCGGCGATCGGCGCGGGATTGAGCGGAGGCCCCGTGCTCGCGCTGGCGGAGTACGACGGGAATCTGTACGCGGGCGGATCGTTCACACAGTCCGGCTCGGGGCGCGCGATGTTCCTCGCCTGGACGGATGGAGGGGATTGGACCGCATCGCGCACCGAACCGGACGGGTCGATCGCCGCGCTCGTCGTCTATGGCGGAGACCTGATCGCGGCGGGGGGCTTCACCCACATCGGCGATCTGGCGGCCAACCACATCGCCGCGTGGAACGGCAGCGCATGGACCCCGCTCGGGAGCGGAACGGACGGTTGGATCCAGTCGCTCGCGGTGTACAACAACGACCTGATCGCGGGCGGGTACTTCACGCACGCGGGAGGCGATTCGGCCGTTTACGTGGCGCGATGGAACGGCGCGACGTGGGCCCCGATGGGAATCGGCGCGGCGGAGCCGGATTCGGCCACTGCCGGGGTCGCGGCCCTCCGGGTGCACAACGGGTTCCTCTACGCGGGCGGTAACTTCCGCAGGCTGGGCGGGGCGAACGCGCAGTTCCTGGCGACCTGGAACGGCGCGGACTGGGAGCAGGCGGGGACCATCCAGCAGGGGAACTTCACGAATGCCGGCGTCTTCGCCCTCGGGTCGATTGCGGACACGTTCGTTGCGGGCGGACGTTTCGGTCTCGCCGGACCCTCCGGTTGTGATGTGAACAACATCGCCTTGGTCGGCGCCGATTGTGGCGCGCTCGGGTCGGGGATCGGCCGGCAGGGGTATCGGATCGTCCTTGCGATGACCGAATGGGACGGGCACCTCTTCGTCGGAGGGACGTTCAGCATGGCGGGAAACCGCCCCTCGTCTGCGATCGCCCGCTGGGGCGGCGAGTAGAGGCCGACCCCGCGATACAGGCACCCGCGAAATAGCCGCTCACCACCCCCGAACCTGAATCGCGGGTGGGTGCGCCTACGTCGTCGGGTTCGCCCGCGCCGACTCGATTCCGCGCACCTCGCGGACGATCCGCGCGAGGTCCGCCGGCCGGATCGCCTGGCCGGCGTCGCTCCAGGCTTCCTCCGGACGGTCGTGGACCTCGATCATGAGCCCGTCGGCCCCCGCCGCGGCTGCCGCAAGCGCGATCGATCGCACGTAGCGCCGGTCGCCGGTCGCGTGCGACGGATCGAACACGACCGGCAGATGCGTCTCGCGCTTCAGAACCGGGATCGCCGCGATGTCCGGGTCGTAGCGCAGGAACCGCCCCGCCTCCGACGAACGGATCCCGCGCAGGCAGAGAATCACGTCGGGATTGCCGTTCACGAGGACGTACTCCGCGGCGAGCAGGAACTCCTCGATCGACGCGGCCTCGCCGCGCTTCAGGATGATCGGCATCTTGCGCGCGGCCGTCGCGCGCGCCGTCTCCTCGAGGAAGCCGTAGGCCTTCATGTTCCGCGTCCCGATCTGCAGGACGTCGGCGTTCAGAACGACCTCATCGAGGACGGTTCGCTCCTCGAACGCGCCAACCGGGGAGCGGTGGTGGTGGCTGCCGGTCGCCTCGGTCACGATCGGCATCCCGGTGCGGCGGCGCGCCTCGACGAGGCAGCGCAGACCCTCCCGCCCGAGCCCCTGAAACGCATACGGCGACGTGCGCGGCTTGTACGCCCCGCCTCGCAGGGCCTGCGCTCCAGCGGCGTGGCACGCGTCCGCGAGGGGGAGGAAGGTGTCCATCCCCTCGATCGAGCAGGGACCGGCGATGATCATCACGGGACGCCCGCTGCCGATCTCGACGTCCCCCACGTGAACCACTCGCCCGCCGGGCTCGTTCGCGCGCGCGGCGAGGCGCCATGGACGCGTGATCCGCACCGCGCGCTCGACCGAGTCGAGGCCCCGGAAGAGGCTCTCGTCGACGCCGCGGGTCTCGCCGATCAACGAGATCACGATCGCCTCCGTCCCCTCGGTCACGATCGCGCGGCAGCCCGCCGACTCGATCCTGCGGATCACTTCGGCGATCTCATCGGGCGTCGCGCCCCTGCGCAGACAGACGATCATCCCGCACCTCCTGCGTCGATCCGGGGGTGTATCCTGACGACGTATGCATGATCGCGGATCCAGAGGAGCGGAGCATCAGAAATGTCTCTCCTGCGCGTCGAAGCCCTGATCCTGCGCAACCTCCGGATGGGGGACACGAGCCGCGTCGTCACCGTCCTCTCGCGCGAGGTCGGACGCTTCGGCGCGGTCGCCAAAGGGGCGCGGGACCCGAAGAGCCGCTTCGGGGGCTCCCTCGAGATCCTGAGCGTCTCGTCCCTCATCGTCTATTTCAAGTCGGGACGGGACTTGCAGTTGATCTCGGACGGCACGCTCGAGTGCGAGAACCGCGGGCTGTTGCGGTCGAGCGAGCGCTATCACCACGGCTGCGCCGTCCTCGAATTCCTCGATCGGCTTCTCGAGGAGGAGTCCCCGGTGCCGGAGATCTACGATCTCGCGGTCAAGGTCCTCGCGCTGATGGAGGAGACTCCGGAAGGGCGCCTTCCGTACCTCCAGCGCGCTTTCCAGCTTCGGACGGCGGGTTGGCTCGGATACACGCCGCGGCTCGATGGGTGCCTCGTTTGCGGAGAGAGCGGCGTACGGTACTTCGGCGCCGCCGAAGGGGGGCTCCTCTGCGGGCGCTGCGGCGAGCACACGGGCGCGCACCTCGTCGCGGACGAGACGATCGCGCTGCTGCGAAGCCTATGCGGCGGAACGCTGCCGCGCGCGCCGGGACCGCTCGCCTGCCGCGAGCTCGAGTCGATCGTCGAGAGCTTCCTCACGTATCACATCGACCGTTACCGGCCGCTGCGATCGCTGCGGGCACTGAACGAGATCGGTGAGTTGCGGCGGAGCGCGCCGGCCGAGCCGCCCCTTTCCGAGTAGGGTGCTCAGCGCACGGGGACCCTATCGGGCGCCCGTGGTCATCTCCCGCCACGCCCCCAGGATCTCGCTGCTGTGCCCGACCGGGTTCACCTTCGGCCAGACGCGGCGGACCACGCCGCCCGAGTCGATCAGATAGGTCACGCGCTTCGCGATCCAGCGCTGCTCGCCGCTCTGGTCGAATTCGACCCCGGCGCCGTAGAGGCGCACGACCGTGGCGCTCGTGTCGGCCAGGAGCGGGAAGTGCAGGTTGTACTTCCCGGCAAAGGCCCGATGGGACGCCGGATCGTCGACCGAGACCCCGACCACGCGTACCCCCAGGCTGTCGAAACCCGCGAAGTCGTCCCTGAAGGAACAGGCTTCCTTCGTGCAGCCGGGGGTGTCGTCCTTGGGGTAGAAGTAGAGGACGAGCGGATGGCCGCGGAAGTCCGCGAGACGGACGACGCGCCCCGAACCGTCGGGGACGGCGAACCCCGGGGCGGCCTGGCCCACGGCGATCAGGCCATCGGGGGTGCGTTGGACGGATTGCGCGGTATCTGCCGGGACGGAAACGGCTACGGCCATGCCGGCGGTGGCGGAGAAGGCGGCGGTCGCCCCCGCCATCGCGATCGCGAAGGCGGCGCGCCGGAAGAGTCTATCTCGAATGGAGCGCATCTTGAACCCCCTTGCCTTCCGTGGGTGCCCGGCTGCCGCCCGGGACCTTTTCCCATTTGAGCCCCGCGGAGGGAACGTGATAGATTACCGCTCGGCTGGATCCGAGAAAAGAACAACGGCCGGGAGGTGGTGAGCCTTCGATCCATGCTTGCCGGAGCCGACCTCAGGAAAAGCGCCCCCGCGGGGGTTTGACGGCCTTCCGGGACCGAGCGGAAGGCTTTTTCATGGGCGCAAAGTCGCCGTCGCAGTCGCCGTCACGGAGTCATCGCGGTCGTCATCTGGCGGACCCCAGACAAGGAGGGTGGAATGAGCCTGCGCCGCAAGGCGGTCATCGCGGATGAAGAGGAAGTGCGCCGCGCGATCCTCCGGATCGCCCACGAGATCGTCGAGCGCAACAAGGGGACGGCGGACATCGCCTTGGTGGGAATCCGCCGCCGCGGGGTCCCGATCGCCGAGCGGATCCGCCAGGCGATCCGCGGGATCGAAGGGGTGGAAGTCCCGATCGGGACCCTGGACATCACCCTATATCGCGACGACCTCGCGACGATCTCACCGCAGCCGATCGTGCGCCAGACCGAGCTTCCCTTTCCGGTCGAGGAAAAGATCCTCATCCTCATCGACGATGTCCTGTACACGGGGCGCACCGTACGCGCCGCGCTGGACGCGATCATGGACTACGGCCGCCCACTCGCGATCCAGCTCGCCGTGCTGGTCGACCGCGGGCACCGCGAGCTCCCGATCCGCGCGGACTACGTAGGCCGCAACGTGCCGACGTCGAAACGCGAGGTGATCAAGGTCATGGTCCGCGAAGAGGACGGCAATGATGGGATCGCGATCGAGGAGCTGGAGGAGGGACGGGGAACATGACCTTCACCCGCAAGCATCTCCTCGGCCTCGAGGACCTGCGCCATGAGGAGTTGATCGAGGTCCTCGACTCGGCCCGGGAGTTCCGCAAGGTCCTCGACCGGCCGATCAAGCGTGTGCCGACGCTCCAGGGGGTCACCGTCTGCAACGCGTTCTTCGAGCCGTCGACCCGAACACGCCTTTCCTTCGAGCTCGCGGAGAAGCGCCTGTCCGCCGATTCGATCAACTTCGCGACCGCCGGAAGCTCGGTATCGAAGGGTGAGACCCTGATCGACACGGTTCACAACATCGAGGCGATGCGCGTCGACATGGTCGTGATGCGCCACGGTTCCTCGGGCGCGCCAGTCTTCCTCGCGCGCAACGTCGACGCCCACGTGATCAACGCGGGGGATGGTTTCCACGAGCACCCGACCCAGGGCCTTCTCGATCTCTACACGATCCGCGAGACGATGGGCCGGCTTGCCGGCTTGAACGTCACGATCGTCGGCGACATCGCACACAGCCGCGTCGCCCGATCCGACATCTGGGGTTTGCGCGCGGTCGGGGCGAACGTTACCCTGGTCGGTCCGTCCACCCTGATGCCGGTCGAGATCGAGAAGACCGGCGCGCGCGTGTGCGGCCGGCTCGAGGAAGGGCTCGATGGTGCGAACGTCGTGTACGTCCTTCGCCTGCAGCTCGAGCGGATGCAGAGCGGGTTCCTTCCGTCCCTGCGTGAATACGCGCGGATCTGGGGGATCTCGCGGGAGCGCCTCGACCTCTGCGCGCCGGGCGTCCGGGTGATGCACCCGGGACCGATGAACCGGGGCGTCGAGATCACCTCGGACGTAGCCGACGGCCCCGAGTCGGTGATCCTCGACCAGGTCACGAACGGGGTCGCCGTGCGGATGGCGGTCCTGTACCTCGTTCGCGGAGGGAAGTCGATCGGAAGCCCCGTCTCGCCGGCGGCGCAGGAGGGGACCCAGGCATGATCAGCACGACGTCGAACGCCCCGAACAGCTTCATCCTCCGCGGCGTGCGCGTCGTCGATCCCGAGTCGGGGACCGACGCGCCGCGCGACGTCTGGATCCGCGACGGCCGCCTCGAGGCGATGGAACCGCACCTTTCCGACGGGGTGGACGCGAGGGCGTGGACCGCCGAGGGATGGATCCTGACCCCCGGACTCCAGGACATGCACGTCCACTTCCGCGAGCCGGGGGACGAGGATTCCGAGACGATCGCGACCGGCGCCCTCGCCGCCGCGCGCGGAGGTTTCACCCATGTCCTCACGATGCCGAACACCTCACCCGTCATCGACAGCCGCGGGCTCGTCGAGTTCGTCATCCGCCGCGCGCGCGAGGCGTGCGGGACCGTGGTCGTCCCGGCCGCCGCGATCACCAAGAAGCTCGAGGGACGCGAGATCACCGAGATGTTCGAGATGCGCGAGGCCGGGGCGCTCGCCGTCACCGACGACGGGAAGCCGGTCGAGTCGAGCGACGTCATGCGGCGCGGTCTCGAATACGCGCAAGCGGCGGGAATGCTCCTAATCTCGCACAGCGAGGATCGCGCCCTGCGCGGCGCCGGCGTGATGAACGAAGGCTACGCATCGACCGTGCTGGGCCTGCGGGGAATCCCGATCGAGGTCGAGACGATCGCGATCGGCCGCGACATCTCGCTCTGCCGCCTCACGAACAGCCGCCTTCACATTGCGCACGTGAGCACGGCCTGCGGGATCGATCTCATCCGTCGAGCGAAGGCCGAGGGGCTGCCGGTCACGGCGGAAACCGCGCCGCACTACCTCGCCCTCACCGATGAAGCGGTTCGCGGCTACGACACGCGGTACAAGATGAACCCACCCCTGCGACGCGAGGCGGATCGCGACGCGTTGAAGGACGGTCTGCGCGACGGGACGATCGACGTGATCGCGACCGACCACGCCCCGCACGCGAGCGAGCGCAAGGACGTCGAGTTCGATCAAGCCGCCTTCGGCGTGATCGGTCTCGAGACCTCCCTGTCGGTCTCGATCGCGGAGCTGATCGCGCCGGGGATCCTCGACTGGACCGCGCTCGTCCACGCGATGTCGAACCGCGTCGCGTCCATCGTCGGCTGGGGGGGCGGACGGCTCATCGCGGGCCGGCCGGCGGACTGCGCGTTGATCGACCCTTCGGCCGAGTGGACCGTGTGCGCGGACCGCTTCGCCTCGCTCTCGAGAAACTGCCCGTTCGAGGGAAGGACGCTCCCGGGAAAGGTGCTGCTCACGATGTCCGACGGGAAGATCACCTACGCCGAGACCGGGCTCTTCGCATGAGCTTCCGGACTCCGACCCCGCTCCTGGTCGCGCTTGTCCTGGGCGGGGTTTCGTGCGCTTACTACAACACCTTCTTCGTCGCGAAGAAGAGCTTCAAGACCGCGGAAGACATCGTGGCCCGGTCCGCGTCCGACAAGGCACCGCCGGACGCCGTCAACAACTACGACATCACGCTCGAGCAATGCCGCAAGCTCTTGCAGCGGCACCCGAAGAGCAAGTGGGCCGACGACGCCGTCTACATGATGGGCGCCTCCTACTACGGCAAGGGGGACTACGACAGCGCACTGATCCGCCTGAATGATCTGATCCGCATCTACCCGAAGAGCAGCCTGCGCCCCGACGCCCTCTTTCTCACGGGGATGTGCGAGATCAAGCGCCACGAGTATGCCCTGGGGCAGACGGCGTTCGACACCGTCCTCCGTGAATACCCAAGTTTCCAGAAGCGGGACGAAATCTACTACTCGATGGCGGACGCCGCGGCGGATCGCCGCGACAAGGCGGCCGCGATCTCCGGCTACGAGAAGATCGTCCGGGATCTTCCCAAGAGTCCCAGGATGGAGGACGCCCTTCGCCGGATCGGGGAGATCTACTTCGATACGGGCAAGTTCGACTCCGCCTCGGTCGCCTTCGGGCGACTCCTGACGATCGCCCGCGACGATCACAAGCGCGCCGACGCAGCGGTCCTGCAGGCGCAGACCCTGATGCGGCTGGACCGGGGGCAGGAGGCGCTCGACCTTGTCCGCCTGACGCTGCCCAAGGAAGTAGACCAGGATCGAGGAAGCCAAGGTGGCGGCGGGTACACCGGAAGGAGCGAGGACTATTCGGGGGGCGCGCCGGTCAACTATGCCGCGAGCAACACGCCGTCCTCGGCGGATGACGTCCCGCGCCTGCGGTTGCAGGAGGCGGCGGCGCTGAACCAGCTCGGCAAGTCGAACGAAGCCATCAAGACTCTCAAGGGGATCCTGGAGCGGTATTCGACGAGCAACTACGCGGTGGAGGCGCAGTTCCAGATCGGCTACACGTACGAGACGCTTCTCGATTCGCTTGACGCCGCCCGGAGCGCTTATGAGAAGGCCGCCCAGCTCCCAGGCCGGTCCGTATTCAAAGAGCAGGCCGCACAGCGCGCGGATGCGGTCCGCTCCTTCATCTCTCTCGAGAAGCAGGCGCAGAAGGAGAACGCTGCGGAGGAATCGCGCGCCGCGACGTCGCTCCGGATCGCGGAGAGCTTCCTGCTCGACCGCGGGCTCGTGAAAGAGGCGACGGACCAGTACAAGAAGGTTGAGGAGGAGTTCCCGGCGTCGCGATCGGCGCCGCGGGCGGCCTACGCGCTCGCCTACATCCGCTGGAAGAAGCAGGCGGACAGCCTGGGCGCACAGCAGGGGTTTCGAGATCTCGTCAGGCGATATCCGGCTTCCTCTCAGGCCCGGTCCGCGATCAAGCTCCTCGCGAATCAGGGCGCGGACACGGCGGGACTCGACAAGCTTCTGCAGGAGATCCTCCCCGACACGCTTGCTGAGGCCGCCGCGGACACCGCCGCCGGAGCCGCCATGCCGGACACGACGATGGTGGGACGCGCGCCCGGTGACAGCCTGCCCGAATACCGCGCCACGACGCTGCGAGGCGAGCGGCCGCCCTTCCCCGCGGCGGGCGACAGCTCGAAATACGGGCGGATCTACCGGGGACGACAGGTCCCGCCGGACCGTAACCCGAACGCTCCGGATCGGAAGATGCCATGAACCCCGGTGCGGTCGTGTTCGATGGGCGCGTGTCACGCATCCGGCGCGTCGGCTCGGCGGGGACCTTGATCGACATCACCGTCCCGCGCGGGTTCGTCCCGCCGAAAGCGGGGCAGTTCGCGCAGATCGCATGCGGGCCGCCGTCGGCGGCGTTCCGGCTGCGGCGGCCGTTCAGCATCTGTCGATGGGAGACCGGTCCGAGCGGAGGGGAGCTCGGGATCCTCTTCTCCGTCGTCGGCGAGGGGAGCCGCTGGCTGGATGAACGCCGCCCGGGGGACGCGGTCAACCTGATCGGTCCGCTCGGACAGCCGTATCGCCCGCTTCCGGGACGCATCCCGATCCTTCTTGCGGGCGGACGCGGGGTCGCGCCCCTCCTCCTGCTCGCGGAGCAGATCGCCGAGAGCCATCCGGACGGCCTCCTTCTCTATGGCGCGCGGGACGCTTCCGCGATCTTCCCGACCGAGGGATGCCCGTACCCGGTCTACCGCGCGACCCTCGACGGCTCGGTCGGGCACGCGGGAACCGCGGTTGATCTGCTGAACGCGATGCTCCGGCAGGGCGGCGTGCGGCGCGAGACGGCCGCCCTCTACGGTTGCGGGCCGATGCCGATGCTTCACGCGCTGAGCCTTCTCGCGGCGGAGGCGTCGATCCCCGTCCAAGTGAGCCTTGAGACGACCTTCGGCTGCGGGACCGGCCTGTGCGCGGGGTGCGCCGTTCCGTTGCGCGCGCGCGAAGGAGAGGAGACCGACTCGTTCCACAGGTATGCGTTTGCGTGCACCGACGGGCCGGTCTTCGACGGCGCCCGCGTCGAATGGCAGGGGATCGAGGAATGAGCCCGGAAGCCGGCCGCGTCGACCTGTCGGTCCGCCTCGGATCGCTCACGCTCGCAAACCCCGTCCTGTGCGCATCCGGCACGTTCGGCTACGGCATCGAGGAAGCGGAGGCCGCGCGGCGCCTGGGCGCGATCGTGACGAAGACCGTGACGCGCGAGTCGCGGGCCGGCAATCCACCGCCCCGGATCGTCGAGACCCCTGCGGGCATGTTGAACTCGATCGGCCTGCAGAACGTCGGCGTGGTTCGCTTCGTCGCGGAGAAGCTCCCCGCCCTGCGCGACATCGGGGTCCCGATCGTCGTCTCGATCGGCGGGCGAAGCGCCGAGGATTTCGAGGCGGTCGTCGAACGGCTCGAAGACGCGCCGGGGGTCGCCGCATACGAAGTGAACATTTCCTGCCCGAATGTGAAAGAGGGCGGGATCGAGTTCTGTCAGGTTCCGTCCGCCGCGGCCGAGCTCATCTCGCGCGTCCGCAAGAAAACGATGCGCCCGGTCTGGGCGAAGCTCTCGCCGAATGTGACCTCCATCGGCCATCTCGGCCGTGCATGCGAGGAGGCGGGGGCGGACGCCCTGACCGCGATCAACACGTTCGTCGGGATGGCGGTCGATCTCGAGCGGCGCCGGCCACGGCTGCCCGGCGTGACGGGGGGCCTGTCCGGTCCCGCGATCCGACCGCTCGCGCTTGCCCGCGTCCGCGAGCTCAAGCGCAACGTGTCGATCCCGATCGTCGGGGTCGGTGGGATCGTGAGCGGGCGCGACGCGCTCGAGTTCCTCCTGGTCGGCGCGCGGGCCGTCCAGGTCGGGACCGCGCATTTCCTGCGACCCGACCAGGGACGGATCGTCATCGAGGAGATCGACCGGTTCCTCGCCGACCGTTCGATCCCTTCGGTCGAATCCTGGATCGGAACCCTCGAGGAGGGCTGATATGCCGCTGCAACTGCCGACCACGCCGCTCGAGCGCCTGATCGTCGCGCTCGACGTGCCGACCGAACGCGAGGCGCTGGCCCTCGCCGAACGCCTCGGAGCGAACGTTCTCTGGGTGAAGGTCGGCCTCGAACTCTTCTGTACCGCGGGACCGGGGGTCGTCCGGGAGCTCGCGGGTATGGGGAAGAGGATCTTCCTCGATCTCAAGTTCCACGATATCCCGAACACGGTCGCCGGCGCCGTGGCGGCCGCTTCCCGGCTGCCGGTGCAACTGCTCAACATGCATGCCGTCGCGGGGACGAAGGCGATGGAGGCCGCACGCGCGGCCGCTGCGGACCGTCCCGATCTCGGGGTCATCGCGGTCACGAGGCTCACAAGCGATGACACGGCAGGGCCGGGTTTCGCTGATGTCGAGCGTCTCGCCGAGGGGGCGGTCCGGGCGGGGCTCTTCGGGGTCGTGTGCCCCGCCGCCGCGGCCGGACTCCTGCGGGAGCGATACGGCGATGCGCTCGCCCGCGTCTGCCCGGGGATCCGCCCCGCGGGGGGCGAAGCGCACGATCAGGTCCATGTCTCGACCCCGGAGGGGGCCGTCGCCGCCGGCGCGCACTGGATCGTCGTCGGCAGGCCGATCACGCGCGCGCCCGATCCCGCAGCCGCCGCCCGCGGGTTGCTCGAGGCCCTGGGCCGGTCGGGCGCTTCCGGGGTTTGACGTTCCCGCCCGGGTCAGGCTACCCTCGCGCGGAATGTTGTATGTCCCACAGGGAGGAAGATGATGCAGAAGATATGTATGATCGGCACGGGTTACGTGGGCCTCGTCTCGGGCGCCTGTCTGGCGGACTTCGGCAACGGCGTGACCTGCGTCGATCTCGATGAGGAGAAGATCGAGTTCCTGCGGCAGGGAAAGATGCCTTTCTACGAGTTTGCCCTCGGGGAGGTCGTCTCCCGCAACGTTCGCGAGGGGCGTCTCCGGTTCACGAGCGATCTGCCGAAGGCGATCCGCGACAGCCGGGTGGTCTTCATCGCGGTCGGAACCCCGCAATCGGACAGCGGCGAGGCCGATCTGTCGCAGGTCTGGGCCGCGGCGCGCACGATCGCCCGGAACCTGAACGGCTACAAGCTCATCGTCCAGAAGAGCACGGTGCCCGTCGGGACCGGGGAGAAGGTCTGGAAGATCATCGACGCCAAACGCCCCAAGGGGATCCCCTTCGACGTCGCGAGCAACCCCGAGTTCCTCCGCGAGGGTTCCGCCGTCGAGGACTTCATGCGCCCCGACCGCGTCGTGATCGGGACCTGGTCGCCGAAGGCCGAGCAGGTCCTGGCCGAGATCTACCGCCCGCTTTATCTCCTCGAGGCGCCGATGGTCCGCACGAACGTGCAGACGGCGGAGCTGATCAAGTACGCGTCGAACGCGTTCCTCGCCACGAAGATCTCCTTCATCAACGAGGTCGCGAACCTTTGCGAGGAGGTCGGCGGAGACGTCAAGGTCGTCGCCCGCGGCATGGGTCTCGACAAGAGGATCGGCCCGAAGTTCCTCCATGCCGGCCCGGGCTACGGCGGGAGCTGCTTCCCCAAGGACACGCTCGCACTGGCGGCGCTCTCGCGCGAGGCGGGGAGTCCCTGCCGCATCGTCGAAGCGACGATCGAGGTGAACCAGAAGCAGCGCGAACGGATGCTGGAGAAGATCATCGAGGTGGTCGGCAGCGTGCGCGGCAAGCAGGTCGGGATCCTCGGCCTCGCGTTCAAGCCGCAGACCGACGACGTGCGCGAATCGGTGGCCCTCGACCTGATCCGTTGGCTGCGCCGGCGCGGCGCCTCGGTTCGCGCGTTCGATCCCGTCGCGATGGAACGGGCCGCGAAGGATCTCAGGAGCGGCGTCCGGTTCTGTGAGAACGCCTACGAGGTCGCCAAGGGAGCGCAGGTCCTCGTGATCGCGACCGAGTGGAACGAGTTCCGCATGCTCGACATGAAGAAGATCCGCAGGATCATGAAGGTTCCGATCCTCGTCGACTGCCGCAACATCTACGAGCCCGCGAAGATGATCTCTCTCGGATTCCGGTACGTCAGCGTGGGCCGCGGCACGCCCCGCGTCCCGCGCGCCGCGGGCAAGGCGGCAAAAGGCCGGTCCCGATGATCGAAGGCGTGATCGTCAAGCAGCTCCGGGTGATCGCCGATGAACGCGGCTATCTCATGGAAATGATCCGCTCGGACGATCCCTTCTTCGAGAAGTTCGGCCAGAGTTACCTGACGGTCGTCTATCCGGGCGCCGTCAAGGGATGGCACTACCACAAGGTCCAGATCGATCACTTCTGCGTGGTCAAGGGGATGGCGAAGGTCGTCCTGTACGACTCGCGCGAGGGCTCGCCGACCCATGGCGAGGTGAACGAATACTTCATGGGGGAAAAGAACCCGATCATTCTCGTGATCCCCCGCGGGGTCCTCCATGGGATGAAGGGGATCGGGACCGAGCCCGCGCTTCTCGTGAACACGCCGACCGAGGTGTACAACTACAAGACGCCGGACGAGTACCGCGTCGATCCGCACACGGGGGGAATTCCATACTCCTGGGACCGGCGGGATGGATAGGGTCGCCTCGATCGAGCGGGGTCGATACCTCGTCACCGGCGGCGCCGGATTCATCGGCACGAACTTCGTGCGGCACCTCCGCGCGCGCTATCCGGCGGCGCGGATCACGGTCCTCGACAAGCTGACCTACGCCGGCAACCCGGCGAACTTGGCCGAGTTCGAGGGACAGGACGGCTTCCGATTCGTGCGCGGCGACATCGCGGACGAGAAGGTCGTCGAGCCGCTGATCGCGGAGGGATTCGACTACGTATTGAATTTCGCGGCCGAGACGCACGTGGACCGCTCGATCGGCGACCCGGGGAGCTTCGTTCGTACCGACGTTTACGGCGTCTACGTGCTACTCGAAGCGATCCGCAGACACCCGGTGACCTGCTTCATCCAGATCTCGACGGATGAGGTCTACGGCGAAGTGTTCGGGCCGCCCGTGGATGAGGAGGCGCCGCTCAAGCCGCGCAACCCCTACGCGGCGAGCAAGGCGGGGGGCGACCGTCTCGCCTATTCCTACCACGCGACCTACGGGCTTCCGGTCATCGTCACGCGCTGCAGCAACAACTACGGACCGTACCAGTACCCGGAGAAGATGATCCCGCTCTTCGTGACGAACGCGATCGCGGGAGAGCCCCTTCCGGTCTATGGAACCGGCCGGAACGTCCGCGACTGGATTCACGTCGAGGACCACGTCCTCGCGCTTGACTCGATCCTGCAAACTCCTGGGTGCGAGGGCGAGGTCTTCAACATCGGCGCCTACAACGAGCGCGATGTTCTCGCGATCGCCGCGCGCATCGTCGAGGCGTTGGACAAACCAAAGGAACTCGTCCGTCACGTTGTCGACCGCCTCGGGCACGACCGGCGCTACGCGATCGCATGGGAGAAGCTCCACGCCCGGACCGGCTGGTCGCCGCGGCGCGACTTCGAGGAGGGTCTGGACGAGACGATCCGTTGGTACCAGGACCATCCGGAGTGGTGGCGTCCGCTGAAGAGCGGGGAGTTCCTGGATTACTACAAGCGCAACTACGTCTTCCTGGACGGGGGAGGCGAGGCCCGGCATTGACGCGAGTCGCCGACCGCCCGTACCGTTCAAACCGTCCGGAATCGAAGGGAGGATAGGTTGCCCCGAGTCCTCGTCACAGGAGGAGCCGGCTTTGTGGGGTCGCACCTCGTCGATGCGTTGATCGGCGAGGGGGAGACCGTACGGGTCCTGGACGACCTTTCGACCGGTCGTCTGGAGAACCTGGACGCCGCGGCGGCGACCGGTCGACTCGAGTTCACCGAGGGCTCCGTGGCCGACCTCTCGACCGCGGAACGGGCGGCTGCGGGATGCGAGCGGATCTTCCATCTCGCCGCCACCGTCGGCGTGCGGCGCGTCCTTGCGGATCCCCTGGGCGGCCTGCGCAACAACATCCTCGGTACGGATTCGATCCTGCGGGCGGCGCGCAAGGCCCGCCCGCGCGCGATCGTCCTCTTCTCCTCCTCGGAGGTCTATGGGCGCACGACCGGCGGCCCGCTCAGCGAGGACGACGTCTCCGTGATCGGCCCGACCGCCGTCCCGCGCTGGAGCTATGCCGCGAGCAAGGCGGTCGGAGAGTACCTTGCGTTGGGCGAGCACCATCGCAACGGACTTCCGGTGACCGTCGTCCGCTGCTTCAACACCTGCGGGCCGCGGCAGGTCGGATCCTTCGGAATGGTGATCCCGTCCCTCCTCGGGCAGGCGCTCGCGGGGGAGGACCTGACGGTCTTCGGCGACGGCACGCAGACGCGCTGCTTCTCGTACGTCGGTGACGTCGTGCGCGGAGTGCAGGCCCTGTCCCGCAGCGAGGGGGCGCGCGGGCGCGTCTTCAACATCGGTTCGGACGAGGAGGTCACGATCTTCGAACTTGCCGACCGGATCCGCTTGCTCTGCCCCGGGCCGTCCAGGGTGCGCCTCATCCCATACGCCCAGGCCTACGGCCCCGGTTTCGAGGACGTGGTCCGCCGCGTGCCGGATCTCTCGCGGATCCGCTCCGTGATCGGCTATCGTCCCGAGACCCGGCTCGAGGACCTCCTCGTGATCACGCGGGACTGGTTCACGGCCCGGCTGGGTGTGGCGCAGATCGAACCGGTGGCGTGATCCCTTTCCTGATCGCCGCGATCACCGTCCTCCTACTCGTCCCAGTTGCACGGAAAGTCGCGGTTCGCGCCGGGTTCATCGACCACCCCCGCGCCGATCGATTCCATGCGGAACCCGTCCCGTTGCTGGGCGGACCGGCCTGCGTGGGCGGGATCGCCGCGGGGATCGCTGCCGGCGCGATCCTGCACCATGGGGTCTGGCCCGCCGGGTCGATGCCGGCGGCCGCGGCGATCGGGACCGTGGCGTTCCTCGGCCTTGGACTCATCGATGATCGCCGCCCGATCGCCCCCCTGCCGAAGGCAATCGCGGAAGGACTGATCCTCGCGATGGCGCTTCTCGTCTGGCGCCCCCACGGACTCCTTGCCGGCCCGGCGGGGATCGTCGCCGCGTGGGTCGGCGCGATGGCCCTCGTCAACGCCTGGAACTACCTCGACCACGCCGACGGCATCTTCGCGACCGCGTCTGCCTGCGCCGCCGCGATCCTCTCCCTATCATGGACCCTTGATGCCGCGGATCCCCGCGCCGCCGCGGCACTCGCGGGCATCTGCGGGGCGATGCTGGCCTATCTGGTCTTCAATCGTCCCCCGGCGCGCATCTTCCTTGGGGACGCGGGGAGCCTTCCGATCGGGTTTCTGATCACGCTCGCCTGCGCCGCGCTCGTCGATGGCGCGCGTCCCGCATTTCGTCCCGCGGTGGCCGCGGCGCTCGCGATCCCGCTGGCCGACATGCTTCTGGTCACGATCGTCCGCCTTCGCGCTCGCCGGAGCCCGTTCCGAGGCGGTCGGGAGCACACGGGGCATCGTCTGAGCGCCCGCTTCGGTCCGCGCCGCGCGGTCGTGATCGTTGCCCTCGCGTCGGCCCTTTCCGGGGCCCTCGGCCTCCTGCTCGGCCCTGCGCACCCTCGCCTTGCCTTCGCGTCGATCGGGGCATTCACCCTGATATTCCTTGTGATGCTCGGTTTGACCCCGCTCGGGACCCGTGTTAGATTGGCGCCGCACAAGTAAGTCGTAGCATTCATTGGGGGGCGTGATGCTGGACCCGAAGCTCCTGCGCGCAGATCCGGATCGCGTGCGCAAGGCGATCGCGGACAAACATGAGAGCGCCGACCTCGGCCTGATTCTCGCCCTGGATGAGAAACGTCGCGGGATCCTCGGAGAGGTCGAGAAGAAGAAGGCCGAGCGCAACCGCGTGAGCGAGGAGATCGGGCGCCTGAGGAAGGAAGGGAAGGACGCTTCCGCGCTTCAGTCCGCGATGAAGAACGTGGGAGAGGAGATCCGCTCCCTGGACGACCAGCTCCGCGCGATCGATTCCGAGCTCGATCGCCAGCTACTCTGGATCCCGAACATCCCGCACCCGAGCGTGCCCGTCGGCGAGGACGCGACCACGAACGTCGAGATCCGCCGCCACGGCGCCCTTCCGCCGTCCGATTTCCGGCCCGCGCCGCACTGGCAGATCGGGGCGGAGCTCGGGCTCATCGATCTCGAGCGCGCCTCGAAGATCGCCGGTTCCGGCTTCATCGTCTTCACGGGCCTGGGCGCGCTTCTCGAGCGGGCCCTGATTCACTTCATGCTGGACATGCACATCGAGCGGCACGGTTACCTCGAGATCTCCCCTCCGTTCATGGGGCGCGGCGAGGCTCTGCAGGGGACCGGGCAGCTCCCGAAGCTCGAATCCGAGATGTACCGCCTCGAGGGCGAGGACCTGTACCTGATCCCGACCGCGGAGGTCCCGGTCACGAACCTGTATCGCGGCGAGACTCTCGACGCGGCGAGCCTGCCGGTCAAGCTCGTCGCCTATTCCCCCTGCTTCCGCCGCGAAGCGGGAGCCGCAGGGCGCGACACGCGCGGGATGGTGCGCGTCCACCAGTTCGACAAGGTCGAGATGGTGAAGTTCACGCGTCCCGAGACTTCGTACGACGAGCTGGAGTCGCTCGTCCGGGACGCCGAGGACGTGCTTCAAGCGCTCGAGCTTCCGTATCGCGTCATCTGTCTCAGCACGGGCGATCTTTCGTTCTCGGCGGCGAAGTGCTACGACCTCGAAGTCTGGGCGCCGGCCGAGAACCGCTGGCTGGAGGTCTCGTCGTGCAGCAATTTCGAGTCGTTCCAGGCGCGGCGCATGGGGATCCGCTTCCGCAACGAGCAGGGGAAGCTCGAGCACGTCCACACGCTGAACGGATCGGGGGTCGCGCTGCCACGCATCGTGGCCGCGATGCTCGAGCTCTTCCAGACGGCGCAGGGGACGATTCGCATTCCAGAGGCGCTCCGGCCGTACATGGGGGGACGTTCGGAGCTGGGGAGGAAAGGTCCTTAGCGCGATGCGCCTGAGCCGAGCGAATCTGCCGATGCTGCTCCGGGCCTATCTGTTCCTGGGCGGCTTCATCCTCGTCAGCGGCTCCGTCGTCTATACGTACTACCTGATCCACCGCCTGAACCAGCAATCGCGCGCCCTATCCGAGCTGTTTGCCGAATTCGTGGGGACCACCACGTTCGCGGCGATCGAGAGCCCCGATCTGCGCGGTGTGATCGAGCGCGTGATCAAGCCGGCGAACTTCCCGATGGTCATGACCGACACGGACGGGCGCCCCTTCGTGTGGCGGGGGCTCAAGGTCTCCGCCGACACGATCGACGTCCACACGATCGCGACGGTCGACCCGAAGAATCCTCCGCCGGGCCCGATCGCCTACGTGATCGAGACCGTCCGCGAGTTCGACCGGCACAACGTCCCCGTGGCGATCCGGCGGACCAGCGGGACGAAGGCGATCTTCGGCTACGTCCATTACGGGGAGCCCCGCATCGTCCATCAGCTCCGCTGGATTCCGATCGTCCAGCTCGTCCTCCTGTTCGCCTTCATCGGCCTCGGCTACATCGGGTACAGCTCGATCAAGCTCTCGGAGCAGCGATCGATCTGGATCGGGCTCGCCAAGGAGACCGCGCACCAGCTCGGGACCCCGATCTCATCCCTCCTCGGCTGGGTTGAACTCCTGAAGGAGCGTGAGGACGAGGCGCCCACGAGCGAGGGGAAGATCACTCTCGATGAGCCGTTCCTGACCGAGGTCGTGACCGAGATGGAGAACGACGCTGAGCGTCTGCAGAAGATCGCGATGCGTTTCGGGCAGGTGGGGAGCCTCCCGCGCCTCGAGCCGCAGGACCTGGCGCCGATCGTGAGCGAGGCGGTCCGCTACTTCCGCCGCCGCCTGCCGAATCTCCGCAAGGACCTCGAGATCCAGGAGCGCTACGACGTCGTGCCGCCGGTCAACGTCAACAAGGAGCTGATCGAGTGGGTCGTCGAGAACGTTCTGAAGAACGCGATCGACGCGACCGACAAGAGACGCGCGAAGATCGACGTCGAGCTCACCCGCCGCAGTGAGACCGAGACCGTCGAGGTCCGGATCACCGATCAGGGGAAGGGGATGACGCAGCGCGAGGCCAGGCAGGTCTTCGCTCCCGGATTCACGACGAAGCAGCGCGGATGGGGCCTGGGGCTGACCCTGGCGAAGCGAATCGTCGAGGACTACCATGGAGGGCGGATCTGGGTCGAGCGCAGTCACCCGGGGAAGGGCTCGACGTTCATCATCTCCTTCCCCGTCTAGCCTCTGTCCACCAAGGGATGGGTGAAACGAAGCGGAAAATTCTGTGGGCGGATGACGAGATCGATCTGCTCCGTCCCCATGTGATGTACCTCGAGGCGAAGGGGTACGAGGTGACCAGCGTCTCGAACGGCGAGGACGCGGTCGCCCTCCTGTCGGACACGAGCTTCGACGTGATCCTCCTCGATGAGCAGATGCCCGGAATGGGCGGCCTCGGGACGCTCGACGCGATTCGGGAGGCGGACCCCCAGGTCCCCGTGATCATGATCACGAAGAGCGAGGAAGAGCACCTCATGAACGAGGCGCTCGGCCAGCAGATTGCCGACTACCTCACGAAGCCGGTCAACCCGAGCCAGATCTGGCTCGCGTGCAAGAAGGTCTTCGAGACGGAGCGGCTCGTCCGCGATCGGCGGACCCGCGACTACGTCACCGAATTCACCCGAATCCGCGAGCTGCGGCACGGGCAGCTCGAGGCGAACGACTGGATGGACCTGGCGGATCGCATCGCGAGCCTCGATCTCGAGCTGTCGGACGGCGACTCGGGGCTCTACCAGGCGCACCAGGACGAGAAAGTCGAAATCAACCGGGAGTTCGCCCGCTACATCGAGGCCTCGTACGTGCGGTGGCTGCAGGCGCCCCCCGGCGGGAGGCCGGTTCTCTCGACCGACATCGTGCCGCTCTACGTCCTCCCGCACCTGAAGCAGGGCAAGCGCGTCGTCTTCATCGTGATCGACTGCATGCGCCTCGACCAGTGGCTCGCCCTCGAGCCCCTGCTCATGCCGTACTACCAGATCAAGCGGGGAAGGTACTTCTCGATCCTGCCGACCGCGACCCCTTACAGCCGCAACGCGATCTTCAGCGGTCTCTACCCGCTCCAGATCGCGCGCAAGCATCCGGACTGGTGGCTCGAGAACATCGGCAACGAGACCGGGAAGAACCGCTACGAGAAGGCGTTGCTTCGCGATCTCCTGGAAGAGAGCGGGATCTCGACCGAGAAGCTCCGGTACCTGAAGGCCCACACGGCGGACGAGGCGGCGGAGCTCAAGAAGAAGGTCCTCTCGCAGATGACCTCCGACCTGCTCGCGATCGTCATCAACTTCCTCGATCTGCTCTCGCACGGCCGCTCCGAGAACGACCTGCTGCTCGAGCTCGCCCCGGACGAGGCTGCGTTCCGGGCCCTTCTCGTCCAGTGGTTCATCCACTCGAGCCTCTTCGAGATCCTGAAGCTCTACGCGAAGCAGGACGTGACCGTCGTGATCACGACGGACCACGGGAGCGTCCAGTGCAAGAAGGCCGCCTTGGTCTACGGCAACCGCGAGGCCTCGACGAACGTCCGCTACAAGTTCGGCGACAACCTCGTCTGTGACGAGAAGGAAGCCCTGACCATCCGGAAGCCGCAGGACTACATGCTCCCGCTCGATTCCCTGACGAAGAACTACCTCCTGGCGCGCGAGAACTACTACTTCGTCTACCCGACGAACTTCCATCACTACGAGAAGCAGTTCCGCGGCAGCTTCCAGCACGGAGGGATCTCGATCGAGGAGATGATCCTCCCCGTGGCGACCCTGCTCCCGCGCCCGGGTTGATGTTGTGGGACGCCGGCTCCTCTTCGAAGCGTTTTCCGACTCCGAGGACGAGACGATCCGGTTCGGGGAGCGGTTGGGCGCCTCCCTCCGATCCCGGGCGGTCATCGGTCTGACCGGTCCGCTCGGCGCCGGGAAGACCCGAATGGCGCAGGGGATCGCGCGCGGCGCCGGTTACTCGGGGAGGGTCCGGTCCCCGAGCTTCGCGCTCATGCATCTCTATCGGGGGCGCCTGCCGGTGCGTCATTTCGACTTCTACCGCCTCGATTCCATCGATGAAGGGACGGCGGGTGAGTGGGAGGAGATGCTGGAACAGGACGGCCTGAGCCTGATCGAATGGGCCGATCGCTTGCCCGAGATCGTCCCCGCCGATGCGATCACGATCGACCTGGAGCCGCGCGGCGAGTCCGCCCGGCGGATTCGGATGCGGATCCCGCTGCCGACGGGCGCGATCGGCGACTGGAGGCTTCGGTGAGCGCACCCAGTGAGCGCCGCGGGCGCACGCTGGCGATCGAATCGTCGGGGGAGCTCGCCGGGGTCGCGATCGATGAGGACGGCCGCCTTCTCGGCGAGTCGGCGATCGAGACCGCGCACGCGCGGACGGAGCTTCTCTGTGACCTCGCCCGACGGCTCCTGGACGATCTCGGCGGCATGACGGTCGCCGGCTGCGATCGGATCGCCTGCTCCGACGGCCCCGGCTCCTTCACCGGGCTCCGGGTCGGGATGGCGGCCGCGATCGGCATTGCCCTGGGCGCGAACCTCCCCTTGATCGCGGTCCCCAGCCTCGAGGCGCGGGCCTGGCCATGGCGTCTCCTGGGGGACCCGATCGTCGTGCTCTCGGGCCGGCGGCGCGGGCAGGTCTATTCCGCCTGCTTCCTCTGGAACGGCCAGCGGTTCAATGGGTTGTGGGACCCTGCCTCACGGCCGGAGGTCGATCTCCTCACGCTCTTGCCGGACATCCCGGGGGGGCGTTTGCTTTTCATCGGGGATGCGATAGATTCGCTCGCGGAGCCGATCCGCGCCGCCCTGGGAGCGCGCGCCGTTGCGGTCCCGACGGGGTCCGCGAGCGCATCGAGCGTCGCGAGGCTGGCGGCGGATCCGGCCCGGCCCGAGTGGACCGGCGGGAAGCTCGAGGGGCTCGTTCCCCGATACCTGCGGGAAGCTGATGCGCGAAGACCACGAAATCGGGCCTCTTGAGCCTCCCCTGAGCGATGGGGACGCGACCGGCGGGACGACGGACGCGACCGCGATCGAGCCGATGAAGGTCGAGGACCTCGCCGAGGTAGTCGAGATCGAGCGCGAGAGCTTCGGCGATCCATGGTCGCGCGCGAGTTTCGAGGCGGAGCTGCGGGCCGAGCCGACGAGTCATTGCCGCGTGATGCGCGTCGCCGGCGGGGTCGCGGGGTACATGATCGCCTGGTTCATCGAGGACGAGGCGCATCTGGCGAACATTGCCGTCGCCCCCCGGGCGCGGCGGCGCGGGTTTGCGCAGGGGATGCTCGACTACCTCCTGCGCGAGTGCTACCTGCGCGGCAGCCGGATCCTGGTTCTGGAGGTGCGTGCGAGCAACGCCGGGGCGATCACACTGTACGAACGGAACGGGTTCGTGATCGGCGGCGTCCGGAAGAACTACTATCGATATCCGCGGGAGGACGCGCTCGTGATGATCCGTTCCCTGCGGCTGCGGGAGGAGAGTAAAGCTTGACCTGGCTGACGAACCGAAAGGAACCGCCGCCTCCGGAGAAGAAGGCGATGCCCGACGGGATCTGGATGAAATGTGGCGGTTGCGGCGAGATCCTCTACCGCAAGGAAGTCGAACGCAACTGCTGGACCTGTCAGCTCTGCGGACATCACTTCCGGATCTCGTCGGACAACTACATCGCGATCCTCGTCGACCCGGGTTCCTTCGAGGAGTTGTGGGCCGGGGTCGTTTCAAAAGACCCGCTGCACTTCAACGACTCGAAGTCCTACGTCGACCGCGTCCGCGACGCCCGCGCGAAGACCCGTCACAACGACGCGATCGTGACCGGCCGGGCCCGCATCGACTCGATCCCGGTCGCGCTCGGCGTCATGGATTTCGGCTTCCTCGGCGGGAGCATGGGCTCGGTCGTCGGCGAGAAACTCTGGCGCTTGATCGACCTCTCCTGCACCGAGGAGATACCGCTCGTCATCGTCTCGGCGTCGGGCGGCGCGCGGATGCAGGAGGGGATCCTCTCGTTGATGCAGCTCGCGAAGGTGCAGTGCCAGCTCGCACGCCTGGACGAGAAGGGGATCTTCTACCTGTCGATCATCCTCGATCCGACGACAGGCGGCGTGACGGCGAGCTTCGCGATGACCGGGGACCTGAACATCGCCGAGCCGCACGCGCTGATCGGCTTCGCGGGACCGCGGGTCATCGAGCAGACGATCAAGCAGGAGCTGCCGAAGGGGTTCCAACGCTCCGAGTTCCTCCTCGACCATGGAATGATCGACCGGATCGTCCCGCGCAAGGAGATGCGCACCGAGGTCTCCAGGATCCTGCGGCATTTCTGGAACAGCCGCCCGAATCGATCGCGGTGACCTACGCAGAAGCGAAGTCCTATCTCTACTCCCTCGAGCGTCGCGGCGTCCGTCTCGGTCTCGATCGGATCCTCGGTGCGTTTCACGAGCTCGGCGATCCCCAGGAGTCGTTTGATTCGGTCCTGATCGCCGGAACGAACGGCAAGGGGTCGACCGCCGCGTTCACGGCCTCGTGCCTGCAGGCCGCCGGGAGCCGCACGGGCCTCTTCACATCGCCGCACCTGATCGATTTCCGCGAGAGGATCCGCATCGACGGCCGCATGATCTCCGAGGACGCGGTCGTCGATCTCACCGAGCGGATCCGTCTGACGGTCGAGCGATGGCAGCTCTCGTTCTTCGAGGCGACGACCCTGATCGCGTTCCTGTGGTTCAGCGAATCCGGGGTCGATGTCGCGGCCGTCGAGGTGGGACTGGGGGGACGGCTCGACGCGACCCGTCCCGTCCGCCCGCTCGCCGACGTCGTGACCTCGATCTCGCTTGACCACGAGAAGATCCTGGGTTCCTCGCGCCCGGCGATCGCGGGGGAGAAAGCGGGCATCTTTCGCGCGGGCGTCCCCACGGTGGTCGGGGTCTCGGCCGCGGATGCGATCGCGGTCCTGCGCGAGCGCTCGCGCGAGGTCGGCGCGCCCTTCTACGAACGGCGGCGCTTCCTCCGCGTGACCGGGATCATGTCGACCGCGGACGGGACGGGGTGCCGCTTCCACGCGGGGCCGCGATTCCGCGGGAGGGGGGCCGCGCTTCCGGGGATCGGTGATGGGATCACGCTCGAGATCCCCCTCGCGGGACGGCACCAGGCGGCGAACGCCGCGCTCGCCCTCCTCGCCCTTTCCATGCTTCCCCCGTGCCTCGGGATCGACTCGGATTCGCTCCGAGCCGGTTTCCGTCGCGCGCGCTGGCCGGGCCGGTGCGAGATCCTCTGCGAGAGGCCGAGGATCATCTGCGACGTCGGCCACAATCCGGGCGGCGCGCGCAGCCTCTCCCGCGTCCTGGCTGCGCGGGGCGAGAGGAAGGTCCGCCTCGTCGTGGGGATGGTCGAGGCAAAGGATCATGCGGGTTTTCTGCGGGCGCTCGCAGACCGCGCCGCGCACGTTCACGCGTGCAGCCCGCGGACCGACCGCGCGACGCCCGGCACGGAGATCACGCGCATCGCCGGGGACCTGGGAATCCCGGCAACCCTCCACGAACACCCGTCGGATGCCGTCCAAGCGGCGCTGGCCGCCGGCGCGGACGGACTGCCGATCGTGATCACCGGCTCGTTCTACACCGTCGGCGAGGCGATGGAGCATCTCGGCCTGAACCTGCCCGATCCGCTCTGGTCATGATCCCGCAGATCCTCATCGCCGTCCTCCTCGCGCAGGTGACCGTCTCGACGGGGGCGGACAGCACGGGCGGCGAGCCCTGGACGATCACGGGGGAGAGCCTGGAGGGGTCGAGCGCGGGGACGACGGTCCTGACCCATCCCCGCGCCGTTCAGGGGCAGACGACCGTGACCGCGCGCGAGGGGATCTGGTACCGCGCGGAGGACCTCATCAACCTGAACCGCGACGTCGTCCTGAGCGACTCGAGCCGCACGATGCACGGGGATCACGGGAGCTACGACCGCGGGGGGCAGCTCGCGATCCTGAGCGGCAACGTCCGCGGCGAGGGACCGGAGGGGCGTTTCTCCGCGCGGGAGGCGTGGTACTACCGCGCGGAACACCGCGTCGAGCTGCATGACGACGTCCGCCTTGAGGAGAAGACCCGAACGCTCACTTCCCGCCTCCTGAACTACGACACGACGACGCGTTACTCGGTTGCCACAGGGGATGTCGTCATCGTCGATGCGGCCGATAGCACGCGCGTGACCGGCGACCGCTGCAACATGGACCGCGCGACCGACGAGGTCGTCGTGACGGGCGGGCCGCCCACGCTTGATCGCCCGGCCAGCGCGAGAGAGCCCGCGCTCCACCTGGTCGCCGACACGCTGCAGATGCGTCGGGGCAGGAGCGGCCTCGCGCGCGGGAACGTCCGGATCCATCGCGGGAGCGTCAACGCGACATGCGGCCGCGCGATCTACGACTTCGACCAGGACTTCCTCCGCCTTCTCGAGTCCCCGGTCGCGATCGACCCGGACGGAGAGGTGAGGGGCGACTCGATGGCCGTCGTCCTTCGCAGGAAAGAGGCGCAGCGACTCGAGGTCCTCGGTCACGCGCGGCTCGACTACCTTCCCCTGCACAAGCCGGGAGAGCGCAACATCGTGATCGGGGATACCCTGATCGCCCTCATGGACACGACCGGCGTGCACACGATCGAGGTCCACGGGAGCGCGCGCAGCTTGTACATCCCCTCTCCCGCCGATCGGAAGGACGACGTCGGCCAGGACCTGTCGCGCGGCAATGTGATCCACGTCGAATTCGCGAAGGGCGAGGCGCAACGCCTCGATCTCTGGGGGGACGCGAACGGGGACTACGTCACGCCGCGGGCCTCGTCCGCGAAGCGCGACACGACCGTCGCGCGACTCCCCGACTCCTTGTACGTCGAACAGGCGGTCACGCGGTTCCTGGCGCGGCCCGACGATCCGATCCCCGATTCGCTCCTGCACGCGGGGCCCTTCGATGCGGCCGAGCGTGTCGTCTATTCCGGCGACACCGTGACGTTCTTCGTCCCGGAGAAGCGGATCGACATCCGCGGCAACGGGAAGGTGCACTACCAGCAACTGAACCTCGCATCAAATCAGATCCTCTACGAAGCCTCGAAGGATCGGGTGATTTCCACGGGGGAGCCAACCCTGAAGGACGCGACGACCCAGCTCGTCGGCAAGCGCATGGTGTGGCGGCTCGATACGCGGCAGGGCTACGCGTACGACGGGACGACCCAGTTCGAGAACGGGTTCTACCGGGGCGAGGAGATCAAGAGGGTCACCGACAAGGTCCTCCTCGTGAAGGGGGCAGACTACACGACCTGTGACGCCAAGGGCGACTCGAGCGACTACCACTTCCACGCCGGCCGGATGAAGATCACGCTCGGCGACAAGGCGGTGGCGCGCCCGATCGCCCTGTACATCAAGAACATCCCGATCATGGGGCTTCCCTATTGGATCTTCCCGATCCGCAAAGGGCGGCACTCCGGGATGCTGATGCCGGACGTCGAGTTCGGCTTCGACCGCACGCGGGGTCGTTTCGTTCGCAACCTTGGCTACTACATCGCGCCGAACGGCTACACCGACGAGATGTTCTGGGGGGACTACTACGATTCGCCGCCGCGCTGGATCTTGAACGGGCAGTTCCGCTACAACCTCCGGTATCTCCTGGACGGTGGCTTCTTCGGCTCCTATTCCCGCGAGACCCGGCCGAAGAGGACCCGCTGGGACCTTCGGGGGAACCACGACCAGCAGCTGGGCGAGCGCGCGAGCTTGAAGCTCCAGGCAAACTTCGTGAGCGACAAGACATTCCGGACCGACCGGGACTTCGGCGCCACGGTCGACGAGCGGCTCAACCGGATCCTGAAATCGAGCCTCGATCTGAGGAAGACCTGGTCGAGATCGAGCGTCTCGATGACCCTCGATCGAACGGAGAACCTCGACGTCACGTCCTCGGCGTATCGGGTACAGGAGGACCTGCCGAGCTTGGACTTCGGCCTGAACTCCTTCCCGATCGGGCGCAAGGCGGATGACCGAGGCCGCGGGGCGCGCCTCCCGTTCCTGTCGTCCATGTACTCGCGCTTCTCCGGATCCTTCCGGAGCATCTACCTGCGACCTTGGACGGGCAATTCGGTCTACAACCAGGCGGCGCGCGTCTCGACCGGGCTCACGGACAATCGCTCCCTGGGGTTCATGACGATTGCCCCGTCGGTCTCGACCACCGGGGCGTGGGAGCGGACGGACGCGCGCGGACGAAACCACGCATTCGCCGCGATCTGGGACTCGGGGATCTCGGCGCGCACGGCTCTCTACGGCACCTTCATGCTCGGCCTTGGACCGATCATCGGGATCCGCCACGTGATCGAGCCGGGGGTCAGCTATCGCTTCGCCCCGGATTTCTCCTCCCTCCTTTACCGGGACGCTCAGGGGCAGCATCAGGTCTTCCAGTCCGTCGGCGGGATCTCGCTCAGCGGCTCGAAGGCGAGCTCGATGTCGATGAGCCTGACGCAGCACTTCAACCTGAAGGCCCGCGGATCCGATCCGAAGAAGCCGGTCCGCATCGACAACCTGATCCTCTGGCAGACCTCGTCGGGCTACAACTTCCTGACCCATACGAAGCCGCTCTCCCCGATCTCCAACTCGATCCGCATCGCCCCCGCACGGTTCTTCGAGAACTCCTGGAACATGACCCACGACCCGTATCGGCGGAAGCTCACCTCCCTCTCCGTGCAGACCACGGTCCGTCTGTCCGGGGGCGGGTCGGGTGGCGGGGCGGGCGACACAACGGCGCAGAGGCAGACCGGGGTTGATGACTACGGCAGCTTCGGCCAGGCGGGCGGGCAGGGGCGCAGCCGGCCGGGGGAGGCCCGGTTGGGGGCCTCCGGGCCGTGGAACGTCACGATCACCCACAGCTATTCGCGGGGTGAGGGCCGGAGCACCGAGTCGAGCACCGCGAACCTCTCGGCATCGTTGGTTCCGACGAGCAAGTGGCGGGTGACCTACAGCGTCTACTATGACCTGGACGCCCATGACGTCCGGTCCCACTCGATCTCCCTCTACCGGGACCTGCACTGCTGGGAAATGCGCCTGGACCAGCAGACTTCCGGCGGGAACTCCCAGTACTACTTTCGGATTAACATCAAGGCGCTCCAGGACATCAAGTACGAGCGCCAGAGGCGCTAAGAATTGGGGATCTTACGGCTCCAGAACCTCTTGCGCCCCCCGATAACAGAGTGGTACCCTGAACCGTTCTGCGGGACTTCCGAGGCTGCGGGTCCCGAATGGAGGATTGCAGGAATGTTGCGACGGTCTAGCTTCGCATCCCTTGGTCTGTTCTTGGTGCTGCTCCTGTCCGGTTGCGCCGGCCTCATGGGCACGGAGCGGCGCGAATCGAATGCGGAGGTCCAACTGATCAGTTTCGGGTCGACCACCGGGGAACTCGCCCCATGTGGGTGACACGCTAGCCAGAAGGGTGGTCTGGCCCGGCGGGCCAGCATGATCGATTCGCTTCGCGCCAGGGACAAGAGCTTCGCAGTCGTGGATCTCGGCGATTTCACGAACAATGAGCCGACGGTGGGCGACTTCAAGACCCGCTATATCTGGAAGCAGATGGAGCAGATGGGCTACGTCGCGTCCACCCCCGGCGTTCGCGAGCTGACGGCCTGGAACCTGTATCGCGAGCTCGTGTCGTCCAGCGCCGCGATCCACGGCGTCGCGAGCAACCTGAACTTCGTTGAGAACGGCAAGACGAAACCCGCGGGGCTGCAGGATTACGTCACGATCATCGGCGGCATCCGCGTCGGCTTCTTCTCGCTGATCGGCGGCAACGAGGTCAGCACGGTGAAGCCTCCGGATGGGATCGAGTTCCGCCCCGAGGATCCGGTCGCGACCGCGAAGAGGATCGTGCCGGAGCTTCGGAAGCGCGCGGACCTCGTCGTTCTGATGTCTGAGATGTCCCCCGAGGAGACCGACGATGTGTTGAAGGGGGTCCAGGGGATCGACGTAGCCCTGTACGGCCGCAATCCGATGTGGCAGGACCGGGCGCAGAAGATCGGCAACACGATCTCGCAGCAGACCGGGATCCGCGGGCAGTACGTGGGCGACCTGGTCCTGGTCGTGGATCCCGACGGGCGCATCACGGAGTTCGGGTCGCGGAACGCCGCGCTCGACACCGCCTTCCCCGAGAAGGCCGAGGTAGTGGCGCAGGTCAAGCAGGTCGACGATCAGACGAAGGAGATGCTCAAGGCGGATCAGAGCAAGAAGTCCTCCGAGCTCGAGAACAAGATCTCTTCCGAGAAGTACCTCGGCGCGGACAAGTGCAGGCGCTGCCATGAGGCGCAGTACACCCAGTGGCTCACCACGCCTCACGCGAAGGCCCAGATGACTCTCGCCTCGCACTCAGATCCGGCTGACCCGAAGTGCATCGGTTGCCACGTGACCGGTTGGCAGAAGCCGGGCGGGTACAACGCGGGCTCGAAGGATCCGGATCTCGGCAATGTCCAATGCGAGTCCTGCCATGACGTGGGGACGGAACACGCCAGAGGAGAGAAGGCGGCAAAGATCACCGAGGCGACGTGCACGGCCTGTCATACGGGGGAGTGGGGCAAGGCGAAGGGATTCGACTTCGCGGCGTACATAAAGAAGGTCACCCACTAGCGGGGCTGCAGTTCGGCGGCCCCTCCCGCCTCGGGATCACCAGAGGAGGAGCCTTGGAATCCCGTCCGCGGCATATCGACAACGTACTCCAAGCGATCGGCAACACTCCCCTCGTGCGTCTCAATCGGGTCGCGCGAGGGGTCAAGCCGTTGGTGCTCGCGAAGGTCGAGTTCTTCAACCCCGGCGGGAGCGTCAAGGACCGGATCGGGGTCTATCTCATCGAGAAGGCCGAGAAGGCCGGGTTGCTCAAGCCCGGCGGCACGATCGTCGAATCGACGAGCGGCAACACCGGCGTGGGGCTCGCGATCGCCGCCGCCGTCAAGGGCTACAAGGCGATCTTCACGATGCCGGACAAGATGAGCCGCGAGAAGATCAATCTCCTGAAGGCTTACGGGGCGCGCGTCGTCATCACGCCCACTGCCGTTCCGCCTGAGTCGCCGGAGAGCTTCTACGAAGTCGCCAAGAGGATCGTCCGCGAGACGCCCGGCGCGTTCCTGGCCAACCAGTATTTCAACCCCGACAACCCGGAGATCCACTACATGCAGACGGGGCCGGAGATCTGGGAGCAGACCGGAGGCCGGATCGACGCGTTCGTCGCGGGAATGGGGACAGGCGGGACGATCACCGGGGTCGGGCGGTTCCTGAAAGAGAAGAGCCCGGCCATCCGCGTGATCGGGTCCGATCCCCTGGGATCGATCCTGAAGGAACATTTCGAGACCGGACGCCACAGTCCGGGCCGGACCTATCTCGTCGAAGGGATCGGCGAGGACATGGTCCCCGGGACACTCGATTTCTCGGTGATCGACGAGATCCTGAACGTCACCGATCAGGACTCCTTCCGCATGACGCGACGCCTCTCGCGGGAGGAAGGTCTCCTATGCGGGGGCTCCTCCGGGACGGCGCTCGCGGGCGCCCTGCGCGTCGCCGCGCGTATGCGTGAGGACCAAGTCGTCGTCGTCCTTTTCGCGGACACCGGCGAACGGTATCTCAGCAAGGTGCACAACGACGAATGGATGCGGGACAACCGGATGCTTGACCCCGAGTTCGTTCGCGCGGGGGACGTCGTGCGTGCGAAGGGCTCCGGGCTTCCCACCCTCGTCGCGGTCCAGACCGGGGATCCGATGCGCGAAGCGCTCCGCCTGATCCGCGTCCACAACATCTCCCAGTTGCCGGTCCTCGACGAGAAAGGGGAGCTCAAGGGGACGATTCATGAGGGGGCGCTGATGTCCGCGCTGATCGAGGGGAGACTTCATCTGGACGACCTGGCATCGCAGCGGATGGAACCGCCTCTCGAGAAGGTTTCCTCGGAGGCATCAGTCGCCGAGGTCGCGCGACTCCTGGCGGATCGCGCGCCTGCCGTCCTCATCGAGGAGGGGCCGCGCCTGATCGGGATCCTCACGCGGTTCGATCTGATCGAGTACGTCGCAAAATAGAAGCGCGGACGGCCGTCGTGTTGCGGCCAAGGGGGAGAGACGATGGGTTTCGCCACCGATGCAATTCACGCCGGCCAGGAGCCGGATCCGACCACGGGCGCCGTCAGCGTTCCGATCTACCAGACTTCCACATACGCCCAAGAGGGGATCGGCCGGCACAAGGGGTACGAGTACGCGCGGACCCAGAACCCGACGCGCGGCGCCTGGGAACGATGCGTGGCGGCCCTCGAGGGCGGGCAGTCCGGCTTTGCCTTCTCATCCGGGCTCGCGGCAATCTCGACGATCGTCCACCTGCTGAAGTCGGGGGACCACGTCATCGCCTCGGACGACATGTACGGCGGCACCTACCGGCTCTTCGAGCGCGTCTTCCGTGATCTCGGGCTCGACTTCAGCTACGTCGACATGAGCGACGTCGCCAACATCGCCGCCGCGCGCACGTCGGCGACCCGCCTGGTCTTCGTCGAGACGCCGACGAATCCGCTCATGCGGATCGTCGACATCGCCGCCGTCGCGGAGTTGACCCGGAGCCACGGAGTCCTGCTCGCGGTCGACAACACGTTCATGACCCCATACCTGCAGCGGCCGCTCGAGCTGGGAGCGGAAATCGTCGTCCACTCGACGACGAAGTACCTGAACGGGCACTGCGACATGGTCGGCGGGATCATCGCGGTGCGGCGCGAGGACCTCGCGGAGAAGCTTCGGTTCCTCCAGAACGCGATCGGCTCCGTCCCGGGACCGATGGACTGCTGGCTCGCGCTGCGCGGGATCAAGACCCTTCCCCTTCGCATGCAGCGGCACGCGGAGAGCGCGATGCGCGTGGCAACCCATCTTAAATCGAAGTCCTCGGTTCGCAATGTGATCTACCCGGGGCTCCCCGAGCATCCAGGCCACGAGGTCTGCGCCCGCCAGGCGAGAGGGTTCGGCGGGATGGTCTCGTTCGTCCTTGGCGGGCTCGAGGAAGCGAAGCTCGTCGCCGCCCGCACACGCCTGTTCACGCTGGCCGAGAGCCTGGGGGGCGTCGAGAGCCTTCTCTGCCATCCCGCGACGATGACCCACGCCTCCTTCCCCGCCGAGGAGAGGGTCAAGAGAGGTCTAAGCGACGGACTCCTCCGGCTTTCCGTCGGGATCGAGGATCTCGAAGATCTGATCGACGATCTGGACAAGGCCCTGGCGGTTCTTGGATGACCGCCTCCGACGGAAGCCATCCGGGAGGAAGAATGACATGGAGTGTGCGGCCGCATTTGCGCGGGGCACGGGTGTATGCTTAGATCACCACCTGAGGCGTGTGTGCCGCTCACCGAGGACGGCTGCACGGAACTGCGAGTAGGAGCATCGATTGGACGCGTTTGACGCTTGTATCCGCAACGGTCGACTGAAGCCCTTCGCGGCTCCGGAAGAGACTCTTGTGAAGGATATCCAGACCGCGAAGGAGGAGATCGAGAAGGCGCGCTCCTGCTTCAGGGATGGGAGATTCGAGGAGACGGTGGTGCAGTCCTATTTCGCGATGTACCGCAGCTCCAAGAGTCTGATCCTCGCCGCCGGATACAAGGACACGAATCTCTACAGCCTCGTCGCCGGCATGATGCGGCTCTATGTGAGCCCGGGCGCCGTCGATCCGGAACTAATCGATCTCCTCAAGATCGCGAAGGATCAAAAGGACCTGGTGCAGGAAGGGGCGCGCTGCGGCCGCAAAGACACCCGAGTGATCCTGAGCGCCGCCGAGCGGCTTGTCATCCGCGCGTGCGAGCTCCTGGCTCTTCCGGGAGTGCCCCCACCCGAAATCGTCCCCGAGGCCTGAGGGGCTCGCGGCTTGCGGTGGGAGGCAACTCCCGCCGGCCGCATTGCGTATAGGTTCCCGGTCGGACCTCGGAGGGGAATCGCGAACATGGAGTACGCGAGCGTCCTCGCGACCGTTTACCTGCTCATCGGTGTGATGACCGCCCTGCTTGGGCTCGTCATCCTGCGTGAGAACCCCGGCGCGAGACTGAACCGTGTCACATCGCTGATGCTTTTCTTCGCGGGCATTGGGGCAATCATCGGGGCCGGATCCCTGCTTGCGGCCCGGGCGGCCGCCCCCTCGGCGCTTCGCACTTCGTTCGCCGCCAATTTCGCGTATCTCTGGGAATTCTTCTTCCCGACCCTGCTGCTCTTCGCAGCCTCGTTCCCGGCCGAGCTTTCCATCCTGCGCCGGCATGCTTGGGGCGATGTGCTGGTCTATGTTCCCCACACGATCCACTTCTTCCTGATGTTCCTCGCGACGATCTTTGGGGCGAGCTTTGGCCTGAACTCCCCGGATGTGCATCCGGCGCTCGTCGGGGTCTTCCTGGATCTCGCGCGGATCCTGTTGCGCCAGTTCCTGACCTGGCATCGATACCTCTTCTCATTCGTGAACCTGGCCTACCTCGGGTTCTCGATCTATCTGATCGCCCGCAACCGTGAGCGCGCCGCGAACGTCGGGGTCCGCGGGCAGCTCGGCGTGATCCTCCTCGGCCTCGGGGCCGGCGGGATCCTCTACAGCGTTGCCGTGCCCCTGAACGTGCTCCTCTCTCTCGATCTCGGCGCGATCGCCTCCGCCACGATGCTGGTTGGGGCCATCGGCGCCTGTGCAGGCACGATCGCGTATGCGATCGTCCGCCACCGTTTTCTGGACGCTCGATGGATCGTCCGCAGGACGATCCTGTACATCGCTGCGAGCGCGGTGATCATCGGCATCTACTTCCGGGTCGTCCGCCAGGTGAATCAGGCGTTCGCGGCCCCCCTCCACCTGTCGCCGTCCGTGCTCGACTGGATCGCGCTCGTAATCCCCCTCGTCCTCTTCCAGCCGCTCATGGGGCGACTCGAGGACGCGCTCGAGGGGTTGGTTCTGCGCGGGCGCCGCGAGCTGCGAAACGTCGTCGGCCGGCTCTCTCAGGAGATGGCCTCGAGCCTCGATTTCGACGTGCTCGCGAAGAGCATCGTGCGGGAACTCCCCGACGCGCTCGGCGCGGAAAGCGCGGCGGTTCTCCTCTGCCCGGAGAGATCGCCGGGGGCGCTGCCGTACCGAACGGCCGCGGCCGCGGGCTTCACGATCGAGTCGCTCGTCTGGATGGAGTCGCTCGCCCGGCTCCTGCCCGACCCGAGCCTGCCGGGCCAACCGCATACCCCGCGCGACTGGCGCGAAGCCGCGCGGTCCTCGCCGCCGGATCCGGCCGCGCCTTCGCCCGACGCGGTCGAGCATGCCCCGCTCCTCGCGTACGAGCTTCGCCATGGCGTGGAACGGCTCGGGCTCCTGGCCCTCGGCCGCAAGGTTTCCCGGACCCGCTACAGCGGCGAGGAGATCTCGATCATCGGCTCCCTCGCGAGCCAGGCGGGAGTCGCCCTGAAGAACGGCTTCCTTTACAAGGAGAGCCTCGCGAAGGCGGTGATGGAGGAGGAACTTGCGGTCGCCCGAAAGATTCAGCAGGCATTTCTGCCGTCCCTATTCCCGAAGGACCTTCCGGTCGACGTCCACGGGATGAACCTGCCGAGCAAGCAGGTCGGCGGGGACTACTTCGATTTCTTCCCCTGCAAGGGGGGGCGATACGCGCTCGCGATCGCGGACGTCGCCGGCAAGGGCGTGCCGGCCGCGCTCCTCGCGACGATGCTCCAGGCCTCGCTCCGCACGCTCTTGCGCGACGGGACTTCGGTCGGACCGGTCTGCGAGCTCGTGAACTCGATGCTCTGCGAATCGACGAGCGCGGAGCAGTTCATCACGCTCTTTCTGGCGCTCCTCGATCCGAGTCGCCTCACGATCACCTACTGCAATGCCGGGCACAACTATCCGATCCACGCTGGTCCGGGTGGCCTTCGCTTCCTCGATGATTCCGAACTGGTGCTGGGTGTCGACGAGAGGATGGAGTACCCCGAGCGCCAGATCCAGATGCGATCGGGAGATTCCCTCCTGCTCTACACGGACGGCGTGACCGAGGCGAAGCGATCCGACGGCGAGGAGTACGGAGAGGAGCGCCTCGTCGAGACCTTCCGAGCGCATCGGGCGGAGGAGTCCAGATCGGTCGTCGAGCGGATCCGCGAATCGGTTCTGCGCTTCACGAGCCCGGGGGAGGTGCAGGACGACATGACGCTCCTGTGCTTGCGGGTGCCGCGGGGCTGATCGCGCCGGAATCTAGTAGATCGCCACAGCGGCATAGCCGACGACGTACCCGCCGGATCGTCCCGTGACCTCGTCCGAGTCGGTCCGCGCGAGTACCTGCACGCGGCGCGCCCCGAGGATCCGGCTCGCCCAGAGGACAGTCATGATCGGCGCCCGCCCGCACGCCATGAATCGGCCGGACTCGAATCCCCGCGCGATCTCGAGGGGATCATTGCGTGTGATCGCGGCCAGCGTCCGATCGTCCGTCTCCCGGCATTCCCGGTTCGAATGACCGTGATAGAGATCGGAGGATGCCACGAACACGATGTGCTTGCCGCTCGCGACCCGTGCGAGGGCTTCGCCGATCTTGTCGCAGGTCTCCTTCCGATCGTCCGCAATCACGAGCGGAAGAACCGGTACGCCGGGGGCGATCTTCTGGATGAAGGGGACCTGGACCTCCACCGAGTGTTCCTCCCGGTGTCCTAGGCGATTCGGGTGGATGTCCACCCCGGCCGCTTCGAGCGCTTCCAGGAGGTCGTCCGGGTGCCGCGCCTCTCCAAGCGGCGTCCGATAGCCCAACCCCGGCCAGGCGGTCGCGCCGCGGAAGCGATCGTAGTGGCTCGGCCCGAGTACGATGACCGCGTCGATCGAGCGCCCGCGCAACTCGCGATAGGCGCAAGCTGCGGTCGGCCCCGAGTAGTCGTAGCCTGCGTGCGGGCAGATCAGCGCTCGCGGTCCCGGCTCGGGGATCGCCGCTTCCCCCTCGAGAAACGCATCGAGCCTTGCCGCCAGGACGTCCGGTTGAGCGGGGTAGAAATGACCGGCCGCAGCGGGATCTCGGTATACCTGCTCCTGTGCCATTCCTCGACCCTCCGTTGCACACAGGTTACGCCGGTTGCCGTCTTGACGGAACCCGTGTTGCTTGCCCAAGATCGAACCGCCCGATGCATGATTGAGCCTTGCCTGCGAACGGGTTGAGGCCGATCATTTCTTAGGGCCGTCGCGCGTCGTTTGCCCCGGGGCTTGATCGAATGCAAGGAGTCGCCATGCACCTTCCGCGTCCCCACCTGTCGGGGAGGCGAGCCTCGATCGCACTCACGCTGCTGGTGTTGGTCGCGGCGTCTCCATACGGGTCCGCGAGCGCGGTCGACCTCCGGGCCGGCAATCTCCTGATCACCGATCGCACCGCCGATCCACTCGGATTCGGGGACTCCCGCGGCATACTCTGCCTGGGGGACGAGGCCTCGCCGATCGCGATCCGCGTGATCGCAAGCCCGAGGGGCTTTGTCGATCCGCAGACGGCGATCGCGCTCGGCGACGGCAGGATCCTCGTCGTCGACGCCAATGCCGATCCCTTTGCGGCGGGCGAGCAGCAGGGCGCACTCTACGTGGTCGATCCCCAGGACGCCCTTCCGGGTCGGGTCGTCCTCTACGCGTCGAGCCCGTACTGGGACAACCCGACCGATCTGCTGCTCGAACCGTCCGGCGAGGTGCTCATGCTCGATCCCGATGCGGACCCGAACCACTTCGGCGGGCACCCGGGCGCGCTCTTCCGGGTCAGTGGAGACCGCCACACGGTGAGCATTGTCGCGACGAGTCCGTCATGGGTGGACCCGCGCTCGATGGTCTGGGATCGCGACGGAACGGTCCTCGTGTGGGACACGCGAGCGGATCCCCTCGGCCTCGGGGGTTTTCCAGGCGCCCTCTTCCGCGTCGATCCAAGGACGGGATCCGTCGTGCCGGTGTTCTCCGCGAGAGGGTTCACCACGCCATGGGCGATCGCTCTCGCCTCGAACGGGGACTATCTGATCCTCGACCGGGACGCAAACCCGAACGGCTACCCGGGTGCGCCCGGCGCGCTCTTCCGCGTGAACCGCAATGACCTCTCGGTCACGACGTTTGCATCGTCCCCGGATTGGGTCGACCCGTTCGACATCGCCGTCGCCCCCAACGGCGACATCTGGGTCGCGGACCAGCGGGCGAATCCGTACAACTATCCGGACGAGAACGGCGCCGTCTATCGCCTCAGCCCGGCCGACGGCTCGATCAAGAAGGTCATTTCGGCCGGCTTCTTCCGCGCCGTCATCGGGGTCAGCGTGGTCGCGGGCTCCGCGCTCGATTCCTCGACGGTCACCTGGAATGACTTGAACGGAGCGCCCGTGCAGCCGGGGGATCGGATGCGTGTCCGCGTCCGGATCCGCAACACCGGCACGACGCCGGGCAATCCCGTGCGCATGGAGCACGACATCGGCGGGGACTGGGACTATTCGATCGGATCGGACTCGTCGTCCGCGGAGAGCTTCAGCTATGACCCGTCGACGCGGATCGTTCGGTGGGTCGGCAACATCGACATTCAGGGGGAGGAGACCGTCTCCTACGAGATCAGGCTGCACAACGGTGTCGCATCGGGGACGCCCCTGCACGAGCGCGTCAGCCTGCGCGTGCAGCGCACCGGGATCGATTTCACCCTCGAAGGGGCCGTCGCGCGACCATCGTTGCCGGGGCGCGTCGTGTGGGCCGATTACGAACCGATCCCCGGAGGCGCCACGCAGGGGGTTCTGTGGGAGATGCGCCAAGGGTTCGTGCGTCCGCAGAGGGTCTTCTCGGGCCCGCCCCTCGTGAAGCCGGGAGATCTCGTCTTTCTCCCGGATGGTCGCATGGCCGTCCTCGACCAACGCGCGACGCCGCGCGGCGAGGGAGCAACCACTGGAGGGATCTTCGCCATCGATCCGTTGAGCGGGAGCGTCGACACCCTCATGGCGTTCGCGGACTACCCGGACCTTCGGGTGCCGCTGGGGCTTGCGTCCGGAGACCCCGATGAGCTCATCATCACGGACAAGGACGCGAACCCTCTGGGACTCCCCGGACGACCCGGCGCCGTCTACTCGTTCGACATGAAGACGAAGTCGCTCGTGCTGATTGCTTCGAGCCCCCAATTCAGTGAACCCTCGGACGCGATCCTCGAGTCCACGGGAAAGATCCTGATGGCGGACTACGATGCGGACCCGAGCGGCCAGAATCCGCATGGAGGCGCGATCTTCGAGATCGACCGCAGTTCAGGCGACGTCCAGTGGATCCATGTGCCGCAGGGGACCTTCTCGGACCCGGTCGGTCTTGCCGAGGGAACCGGCCGGCGGATCTTCGTCGCGGATCTTTCCGCCGATCCGCTTCATCTGAACCAGAACACGGGCGCGATCTTCGAGATTCACCGCCTCGACAACAACAGCGTTCAGGTGACATCGGCCGATGCCAGGTATGTCGACCCGACGGACATCTACCAGCAGCGCGACGGGTCGCTCATCGTGACCGATCGAGACGCAAACCCCTTGAACCTCCCGCCACGCGACTTCGGCGCCATCTTCAAAGTCCCTTCTCAAGGCGGGGCGCCCACCCTCGTCACCGCGGATGGATCCCTGTATGGCCCCGAGGCGGTCGCGGGCTACGAGGAAGGGAGCCTTGCCTTCAGTCACCTGACCTTCACCGATCTGAACGGTTTCCCGGCCACCGCGGGGGATACCCTCCGTTACGAAGCGACGCTGCGAAACAGCGGACGCAGGGACATCCCCGATGCGATGGCGACGGTCATCCTCTCCCCGGGACAGGACCTCATCCGTGCTCAGGGTCCCGGGGGAGTCCGCCTCGATCTTCCGATTCGTGCCGTCGTCTGGTCGGGCAGGGTCGGCCTGACCGACACGATCCACGTCCAGGTGGACGCCCGAGTGAGCGCGGGGCACTCCTTTGGCGACCGGATGAACGGCGTTCTCTACATCTCAGGACCGGGCAGCCCGCCACCCGATTCCGTGCTCGTGTCGGTCGCCGCCGCACTCGGGTCGGGGGACCTCGTCCTGGTCGACAAGGCCGCGGATCCGAATCACATCGGACGGCCGCACGGAGCGCTCTTCGAGGTCCGAACCAATGCAACGAAGCTGAGGCAGCTTCTCCAGACGGACACGCTCTGGACCGGTCCGAATGCGATCGAGGGATTCGATCAAGGGCGCATGCTGGTCGCCGAGACGAACAATCAGAACCCCGGCTCGATCCTGATCGCCGACTATCTCCATTCGACAAGTACGCCGTACATCACCGACCCCCGTCTCGGAGACCCGAGCGATCTGCTATGGACCCGGTCCGGCGATCTCCTGGTGGTCGATCCGCGGGCGCACATCGACGCCGCGCCCTACCGTCCCACACTGTTCGTCCAACGAGCCGGGCAATCGGGCCTCTCAATCCTCTGCGCCGACACCACCCTTCTGCGAACTCCGACCCAGATCACGGAAGACGAAACGGGCCGACTCTGGCTGTTGGACCGCTACGCCCATCCGGACACGAGCATCGGAGGCCAGGGAGCGATCTTCGGGATCGATCCCGCGACCGGCGCGGTCATCGACACGTTGGAGTTCCCCCAGCTCGCCGGTCCGACCGGGATCGTCACCTGGACCGGCGAGGGGTTGATCATCGTGGACGGGAGGGCAGGTCCAAACGAACGAGGGGTGCTGTTCCAGGTCGATCCGGACGCGAGGACGATTCGCGGGAGGGTCTCGGATTCGCGTTTCAGCGAACCCCTTCGTGCGGCGTTCACCCCGGGCGGCGAGCTCTGGATCATCGATCGATTGGCGAGGGACGATACGCAGAATGGCAGTCCCCATACGATGTTCCGCTGGGACCCGGAGACTAACGCCGTCGAAATGGGCGGCTCCTCTCCCGACTACGTATACCCATCGGATCTCTACATATTTCCGGGAGCAAACCCGCGAATCGTTTCGTACACCGTCCAGGATCTGAACGGGCCCCCGCTCGCCACCGGCGACGAGATCGTCGTCCGCGCGTCGGTGACGAATATCGGTCCGATTCCGACGCTGGGAGCGGCGTACGTCGATACCCTGTCCGGCGCCCTGATAATCGATCGTGCCTCCGTTCAGGCGGATGCGGGCGTCGTGCAGTCGCCCGAATCGGGGAACGCGATTTTCTGGGACCTCGATCTCGATCCGGGCACCATCCACCAGGTCAGCTACCACGCGACGTTGCGCCCGACCCTGCCGCAGGGGCTGATACTGAACTTCCGTTCACACCTGCGGTCGGTGGAGGGCGTGCATCGCGTCCGTCAGGTCACGGAGCGGATGCCGGTCCTGTTTGAAGACGGGTTCGTTTACGTCACCGATCCCGATGCCGACCCGTACAATCTCGGGAGCCTCCATGGCGCTCTTTTCAAGATCGATCTGAACAGCGCCCAGACGACGACGATGGGCTCGACGACCGCGCTCCTGAAGCCGATCTCGGCGTTGAGCATGCCGACGACCGACCCGAACGTCCTCGTGATCGATCGAGACGCGAACCCGCTGAACCATTCGGGGACGAGAGGGTGTGTCTGGCGATGGGTCCCGGAGACTGGCGACTTCACTCTTGCCGCGGCCGATCCGAGATTCCGCAGTCCCCGCGCGGCGGTCGTCCTGAACGATCGGGAGATCCTGCTCCTCGACGGGGTGGCGAACGCGACCGGGGGGGCCCACGGACGTGGGACGGTGTTCCTGGTCGATGTGAGCAGCGGTCAGGTCGCCCCATTCGCGTCCGACACCCTCTTCACCACGCCGAGTAGCATCTGTCTCGACGGCCGCGGGGGGGCGTTCATTATCGACGCCGATGCGGACCCGGGGCACTTCGGCCTCCACAACGGCGCGGTGTTCCGTTTGGATCTGCTCCAGCGGACGATTTCGCTCTACGCGTTTTCGGCCGATTTCCGAGGCCCGATCTCGGGCACGGTCGGGCCCGACGGAGCGCTCTACGTCGTCGACAGGGATGTCACGCCGATTCCGAACTCGCAGGCGCGCGGGGCGATCTTCCGCGTCGACGCGAACGGCAACGTCGTCCGCAACGCCACGTCTTCCCTCTTCCGCTCTCCATACGACGTGAAGTTCGACACGCAGGGACGGATGCTCGTGAGCGACCTGGAGGCGGATCCGTATCGGGTCGGCGGCAACCGCGGCACGATCTTCCGGCGCGACAGGGGCCACAACGATTTCAATACATGGGCAACGGGGATCCGGTACTCATCGCCCTCCGGCTTCTTTGTGAAGGAGACCTCGACCCCGATCGATCTTTCCGAATTCGCGGCGGCTCCGCTCGAGGAAGGGATTCGACTCACGTGGCAGGTTCAGGAGGCCACCTTCGACGGCTTCATCATCCTGCGCGCGTCCGGGATCGATCCCGAGGAGTCAGACTTCGCGGCGCTGAATCCCGACCACCCAATCCCGGGGCGCGGGCCCTGGCAGTACGACGACCTCACGGTCACGCCGGGGGAGACGTACACCTACCGCGTCGCCTGTCTGATGCCGGGCGGCGGCGAAGAAGTCTTCGGTCCCGCGGTCGCCACGGCGCCGCTGCTGCGGCCGTTCGCCCTTCTGCCCGCGGCCCCGAATCCCACGCGGGGCACATCGACGCTGCGGTTCGATCTCCCGCATGCGGGGACGGCCGTGCTCAAGATCTACGACGTCTCGGGACGGCTCGTGCGATCGCTGGTCGACGGTCCACTCCCCGCGGGGCGCCACGAACAGGTCTGGGACGGTCGCAACAATGCGGGCAACACCGTCGCGAGCGGGATCTACCTGCTGAAGCTCGACTGGAACGGCCGTCACGCCCGGAGGCGACTCGCCCTGCTGCGTTGATCAAGCCGGGATCGTCCGCTCCCTGCGGGGCCGGAACACGAAAAGCAGGAGAACGCCGGCCAACAGCCCGCCGATGTGGGCGAACCACGCGACGCCGCCGGCCATCCCGCGCGAAGCCAAACCCTGCACCACTTGGAGCGCGAACCAGATTCCGACCCACAGGAGCGCGGGGATCGGGATGACGGTGATGTAGATCACGAGGAAGATCAGGGTGTGGATCCGCGCACGCGGGAAGAGAACCGCGTACGCCCCGAGCACGCCCGAGATCGCTCCCGACGCACCGACCGTGGGGATCCGGCTGTCCGTGCCGCTCGCGTACTGCACGAGTCCCGCGATGATTCCGCAGAGAAGATAGAACACGACGAAGCGGAGCGGCCCCATCACATCCTCGACGTTGTTCCCGAAGATCCACAGAAAGAGCATGTTTCCAGCCAGATGGAGCACGCCCCCGTGAAGGAGCTGCGATGTGACGAGCGTGAGGACGGGGGGGATCCCTCCTGCGGCCGGCGCGTCCCGCAGATGCGCCGGGATGAGCGCGCCGGCCATCGTGAGGGCGCGCCCCGCGCCGTGCGGGAGGATCCACTGCAGGATCGCTATCGTGACGTTCGTCACGATCAGCAGGATCGTCATCCACGCGACGGAGCGGGTCGGGTTCTCGTCACGGATCGGGATCATTGCGGTAAGCCTGCCACAGGTCGCGTGGCCCCGCCAGGGGGCTGACCCGCCGGTACAGGTCCGGCCCCTGGTTGTACCTCGCGGGACATTCGTTCCGGCGAGGGGGAACCCCCTGGGGGGGCGGCGAACACTGGTTGGCAGGTAACTTTTGTTTAATCAGTAAGTTATGAAGTCGCCGAGGCATCTTCCAGGACTGGCATGCATCTGGATAAGGAAGGAACTGGATTGGGGAACGCCCCGCACAACCGGAAAATCATCAAGCTGTGAGGGGTTGTTCGGAAAGGGGATATGAAAACCATGGTTCGAGGACGCTGGATCGGATTGCTCGCTCTCCTCGTCATTGCCTCGGCCGGTCTCCTCGCCGCCGGATGCGGAAAGGATTCGACTGGGCCGGCGGACGTCACGGAGCAGCCAGACGCGAATGACCCGACGGGGGGTTACCACGCCCAGAACGAGGCGCCCGCCTTCGGCGACGCGTCCCTTCAGGCAAGCACCGACGCGGAGAACGCCCAGAACGATACAATGAACAATGACGCGGGCGTCATCCGCATGCTGAACGCCGACTCGACGCACGTCTACATCCTTACGACGCTGTGGGGGATCCTGAACGGAGACCCGTCGGCCGGCTCGACCGGTGACGGACCGGGCGATCAGGTTGACTGGTCCGGGTCCATGACGGTCAACCGCGGCGCGATCGTCGTTGCTTCCACGATCGCGTTCGAGCAGAACGACTATGTGGACGCGAGAAGTGATCCGAGGCAGGTTTCGTGGGTCAGCCACACGTCGACCAGCTTCGACGGCCTCCGCGTGATCATCTACCAGCCGTTCGAGCAGGGGAACGATGGGTCTGCGGATTCATTGACGATTGTCGCGGGTGTCAACACGTGGCACTTCGCCCTCAACGATCTCGCGAGCTTCAATGAAATCTACTCCGTCGATCCCCCGGGCAACAAGTTCGCGATCCGCGCCTTGCGCATCGAGCCGCGGTCTAGCTCGCGCGGATTCCTCGCGGGCGCCTGGCTGATGGATCAGAGCGGGACAGGCGGCGCATTCCGCGGACGCTGGATCAGCCGGAACGGAGAGGTGTCGGGATTCGTGAAGGGTTTCTTCGCCACGAAGTCGAATGAAGAGAAGGTCTTCTTCGGTAAGTACATCGGCAGGGACGGCGCGTTCCGCGGCTTCATACGAGGCGTCTGGGTCTCGACGGGCCCTGATCTCGCGGGCGGTGGGACACCGCGCATCGGCGGAACGTTCAACGGCGACCTGCTCGACGGCTCGAGGATCAGGATCGGATCGATCAAGGGTGACTGGCGGGGTCTCCCCGGCGACGCCGAAGGGTTCTTCGAGGGGAGCTGGTTGCTCGGATTGCATCCGTAGGACTCTAGGGAAGATCGCACCGCGCGAGATCTCACTGCCCCTCGAGGTCGAAGTCACGGTGCGGTTCGGAGGGAACCCGGCAAGTTTGCGGGTTCCCTCTTCTTTGGGTGCGCCCGGCATGGGCACAGACTTGGAGGTGCAAGTCCTCTCCTGAGCAGGTCACAGCGAGGGAAGGGAAGCGCAAGGGCGGGAGGGCGACCGACCGTCCGAAGGAAGCGTGGAACGAACCCGCGGGCCGATGGACAAGAACCGGATAGGAGGCGCTGCCGACCGAGGCGAGCGAGCCCATGATCGCGAAGCCTTCG